>Ga0315338_1000179_pt1 | contig 244243 bp, 226 predicted proteins | sample ASW8metaG_FD_204518 | JGI IMG/M metagenome (GOLD analysis project Ga0315338, IMG submission 204518) | Ammonia-oxidizing marine archaeal communities from Monterey Bay, California, United States - ASW #8 | ecosystem: Environmental > Aquatic > Marine > Coastal | place: USA: California | collected...
CTGGCGGCGGAACTTTCCGGGGGGCTCGGCCTCGGCGGCTCCATCAATGCCGGGGAAAACCATGGCGTCGCCCAGGCGGCGCACGGCTCGGCGCCGGATATCGCCGGGCAGGACGTGGCCAACCCGACGGCGCTAATGTTGTCGGCGCAAATGCTTTTTGTCTGGCTTGCCAACCGCCACGGAGATACAAGTCTGGCCGAGGCAGCAAGGCATTTTGAAACCGCGTTGGACGCTGTTCTTGCTGACCCGGCCAAGCATACAGCTGATCTGGGCGGGTCCCTGGGAACCCGCGATTTCGGTCAGGCCGTTGCCACGGCGATCAAAGATTAGCAGCAGAGCGAGAGACAACAGATGTCCGTAACCAGAGGCTTTAATTTCCTGATGACGCCGGGGCCGACCAATATCCCCGAGCGGATTTTGCGCGCCATGCATCGGCCGGGCATGGAGTATGCCGGACCTGAGTTCACCGAGTTTTCCATTGCCTGTCACGAAGACATCAAGGCCTTGTTCAAGACCGAGAGCGAGGTGTTCATGTATGCCGCCAACGGCCACGGCGCTTGGGAGGCGGCGCTGACCAATACGCTGTCGCCGGGTGACAAGGTTCTGGTGCCGGAAACCGGCGTGTTCTCCCTGACCTGGTCACAGATGGCTAAATCCCTGGGACTCAAATCCAAATATCTGACGAATGATTGGCGCCATGCGATCGATCCCGCCGAAGTGGAGAGCCATCTCAATGACGACAAGGATCATGAGATCAAGGCGGTCCTGGTTGTCCATACGGATACGGCGACCGGCATCACCAGTGATATCGCCGCCATCCGCAAGGCCATTGACTCCGCCGGCCACCCGGCGCTGCTCATGGTCGATGCCATTGCGTCGCTGATCTGTACGGATTTCCGTACCGATGAGTGGGGCGTCGATGTCGTCGTCGCCGGATCGCAAAAAGGCCTGATGATGCCGCCGGGCATGAGCTTTACCGCCGCCAACACGAAGGCGCGCCAACTCGGCGAGAGTTCGACATTACCGCGCAGTTATTGGGATTGGCGCACGCGCCGCGGTGATCATCACTACACCTGGTATTGCGGCACCGCGCCGCAGCAGGGGGTGTACGGCCTGCGTGAGGCCATCGACATGATCATGGAGGAAGGCCTGGACCAAGCCTTCGCCCGTCACCGGCGTCTGGCTCAGATGACCCGCGCCGCCATTGAGGTTTGGGCCGAAGCCGGCGCGCTGGAATTGAACGCCCTCGTTGACGGAGAGAAATCAGCCTCCGTTTCCACCATCCTGATCCCCGAAGATCTCGATGTTCAGCAATTCCACACCGTCTGCCGCGACCGTTTCAACCTTTCGCTCGGCAACGGCATCGGCAAGCTGACCGGCAAAGCGTTCCGCATCGGCCACATGGGCAACGTCAACGAGCCGATGATTATCGGCACCATCGGCAGCGTCGAGGCGGGGCTGGAAATCTGCGGCATTCCCCACGGCAAGGGCGGCGCCCAGGCGGCCGTCAACGCCCTCTCGTCGGAGCTGGATAACTAATCACGGGCGCTTCAAATTCAACTGTCCGCTTTACCACCGAATGCGGATGTGCCGGACAACGCTTCGGGGTCGGCGGTTATGCCGCCAGCCCGTTAAAGCTATCGCCTAGGGCTTCCACCAGAATATCCATTTCATCCGTTTCGGTAATGAACGGCAGTCCCAGTTGAATGGTGTCGCCGCCGTAGCGTACGTAAAAGCCCTTCTTCCACATATCCATGGCGACTTCAAACGGCCGGCGGGCAGGCTCGCCCGGCGCCGCTTCGAGGGTGAACCCGGCGGCAAATCCAAAGTTGCGGATATCAGTGACGAACTTGGCGTCTTTCAGGGAATGCACGGCGTCTTCGAAGTAACCCGACATCTGTTTGACCCGTTGGATCAAGCCGCTCGACTGCAAGACGTCGAGCGCCGCAAGACCGGCTGCACAGGCCACCGGATGGCCTGAGTAGGTGTAGCCGTGCGGAATTTCCATCATGTACTCGGGTCCGCCGGCCTCCATGAATGTTTCATAGATATCCTGACGGGCGACCACAGCCCCCATGGGAACCACGCCGTTGGTGACCTGCTTGGCGATGTTGATCATGTCCGGCGTCACGCCGAAGGCTTCGGCGCCGGTATTGGCGCCCATCCGGCCAAACGCGCAGATCACTTCATCGAAGATCAGCAGGATATCGTTGTCGCTGCAAATCTCACGAAGGCGCTGGAGATAGGCCACCGGCGGCGGCAGGACGCCCGCCGATCCGGCCAGCGGCTCAACGATCACGGCAGCGATGTTCGACGCATCGTGCAGACCGATCAGTTCCAGGAGTTCATCGGCGAGTTCGGCCCCGGTCTCGGGCTGTCCTCTGGAAAATTCGTTGCCCTTGACGATTGTGTGGCTGAGATGATCCGCCGCCACCGCATCGCCAAATAGGACGCGGTTGGCGCCAATGCCGCCGACGGAAATGCCGCCGAAATTGACGCCGTGATAACCCTTGATCCGGCCGATCAATTTGGTTTTTGACGGAACGCCTTTCTTGCGCCAATAGGCGCGGGCAATCTTCAGGGATGTATCGGCGGCTTCCGAGCCCGAGTTGGTAAAAAATACCCGGTTCAGTCCTTGCGGCATGAATTCGGTGACTTTCTCGGCCAGCTGGAATGCCTTGGGGTGCCCGTATTGGAACGCCGGGGCGTAGTCCAACTGCTTTATCCCACTTGCGACGGCTTCGGAGATCTCAGGCACGCTATGGCCCAGACCGCAGCACCATAATCCGCTTAGCCCGTCGAATATCTGGCGGCCTTCGGCATCGGTCAGGTAGGCGCCTTTTGCGGCGGTGATGATCCGCGGGTCTTTTTTGAATTGCCGATTGGCCGTGTACGGCATCCAGTAGCTATCAAGCTGGTTCTGAGTCAGGCCGGCGCTTTTATCCGTCATTTTATGCATTCCTCGATGATCCTGGGTGGCACGACATCATTGCTGTGACGGCAGAATACGCATGATTGAAAGTTTAATAAATGGTAGTCTAGTTAAGTTTAGTTGCATAAAACTGAAACATATGTTTGACGGGAGCACAGCATGACGTCGCGCGCACTATTGGGGCAACTGGGTGATGTAGATGTGCGCTTGCTGCGGGTGTTTCGCGCCGTGGTCGACGCGGGCGGTGTCTCGGCGGCCGAACTGGAGCTAAACATTGGCCGCTCGGCCATCAGCCGCCATCTCAAGGACCTGGAGACCAGATTGAATGTGGTTCTTTGCCGGCGCGGCCGGGGCGGCTTTGCGCTGACCGATGAAGGGCGGCATGTCTATGACGCCGCGCTGAGGCTGCTGGCCGCACTGGACACATTTCGCAGCGAGGTCAATGAAGTCCACCAGGAGATCACGGGAAACCTCTCTGTCGTCATGTTCGATAAAACCGCTACCAATCCGGCGTGTCACATCTCTCGCGCCATCAGCCACTTTGATGAACGTGCGCCCGATGTGACCTTGGACGTTTATGTTGCCGCCATAAACACCATTGAAAAAGGGGTCATGGACGGGCAATTCAGCGTCGGGGTCATCCCAACGCATCGCAGCTCACCGAGCTTAAACTACCTGCCGTTATTTCGTGAGCACATGCACTTGTATGTTGGGCGCGATCACCCGCTTTATGCCAAGGATGACAGCTCGATAGATGACAAAGAGTTGCGCCGGCATAAATTCGTCGGGCTGGGCTACCACTCGCCAAATATGGAAGTCAGCAACCGGGCCGGAATTGAACGTCACGCATCGTGTTATGACCAGGAAGCCATGGCGACCCTAATTCTATCGGGACGATACCTCGGGTACTTGCCGGATCACTACGCAAGCAGCTTCCAATCCAAGCGATTGCTGCGTCCGGTTGGCGTTAATCAGTTCACCTACCAGTGCGATTTCGTGGCGATTAGCCGCCGTGCGCCCAAGCCGTCACGGGTTGCGCAGACATTTTTGGACTGCCTTGAGTTAGCCCATCGCGCCAATGCTTGAAGAAATTGCCCGCTTGCGGCTGTTAGCGGACATTCAAAAGGCCCGGAGGCCAGCGAAAATAATGGCAGCGACCTTACGCTTCGCACTCACGCCGGCAATCCCGCTTTGCATAGCCCGTCTTGATAATGTTCGCGGTCTTGGCTTTTCTTGAATGGCAGGTCTCTCACATGATCGGCGGTGGAGAAGTCCGGCTTTAGGCGCAGAACTTCTCCGGCATGCAACTCTGTTTTCTCATCCGATCCAAGTTGCGAATAGCAGGCGGCGATCTCTGCGTGGTGCCCGTAGCGGAGTACACCAACCTGCTTGAAGGCCTCAATCGCATCCTTATAGTTTCGCGCCATGTATAAGGCGCGGCCCAGCAAGTGCGTCCTTCCAGCGGCGTTATAGGGGTCCAGGCGCATGGCCTGACGCGCCCAGTCGACACCTTCAACCGGACGGCCAAGCCATGTTAACAACTCGCTCCGTTGTGCGACAACGCGAGGATCATTCGGGTTCAAGGCGAATGCCTTTTGATGATGAAGTTCGGCCTCTTCCAACCGCGCAACCATCATGCGCACCTCGCACATAATCCAATGACATTCAAAGTTGTTCTCATCGAGCGAAAGCGCCATTTCCGTGGCTTCGACGTCTTGGGCAAACAACTCCTCTTTGTTGTCGCCAAAGCCCCGGGCTAGCGCCTGGCCAAGAGTACAAGCTTTCCACGCGTATGATTCGGCAAAATCCGGATCAAGTTCAATCGCCATGTCGAGCAACCTAAGTGCCTCAGTGTTATCGCCTTTTGTGCCGCGATGGTGGTGCATCTTGCCACGGAGCACGTAATCGTAAACCGCCATGTCTTCTGGGCGCTTGCGCTTGATACGATTGAGGTCCGCACTTTCAAGCCGGCCTGGAACGGCTGCGACGATAGACCGCGTGACTTCATCTTGAAGGTCAAACATGTCGGTCAGGTCATAGTCGTAACGCTCGGCCCAGATGTGGTTGCCGCTTGCTGCATCGACGAGCTGGGCGGTAATTCGGAATCGGTTATTAGCCTTACGCACGCTGCCCTCGACGACGTAGGCGACCCCGAGTTCCTGCCCGATCTTCCCGACGTTGACTGATCGTCCCTTGTAAGCGAACGACGAGTTCCGCGCGATGACGAAGAAAGTCTGAAAACGCGAGAGTTCGGTAATGATGTCCTCGGTCAGGCCGTCTACAAAATATTCTTGCTCCACCTCGTCGGACAAGTTGTCGAACGGCAAGACAACTATCGACGGCTTGTCGGGTAGGGCCAACTCAATGACTCCTCGCTCTACCGGTTTGACGTCGGTAACGACCAGATAAACATGCACAGGCGCCGAGACGTGCTTGACCTCGTGCTCGCCCAAGTCCTCGAAGCGATAATCCAGCTGGTTGCGAACCTGGTCGTAGACGCCCCCGGAGATAAAAATGGCGCCGGGATCTGCCAACGCCTCGATACGTGCGGCAATATTCACTCCCTCTCCATGAATATCGTTACCATCGTCAATGATGTCACCGAGATTGATACCCATACGGAAGTCAAGCGGGCTAGCCGCCAACCCGTCCTGCATGGCAACTGCACATGTTACAGCGTCTTGGACGGCAATAAACTCAGCTAAGAAACCATCACCCGTGTGTTTAACGATGTGCCCGGAATAATCAGCTATTGCAGGATCAATGATGTCTGAGCAAGCAGCTCGCCAGGCGGCGACAGTGCCGTCGGTGTCCTGCTCCATAAGCCGGGTATACCCAACCACATCTGCCGCAAGAATGGCGGCGAGTCTGCGTTCCAAAATGCAACCCTCCCTCGGATGGAAGCTTACCAACTGGTCAATAGCAAATCCACGCGTGAACGCCTATTGAGAGGTCTGCTCCTGATTTTGTGAACGGTTCCCAGCTGAAGCAATGAAATGTCCGCTTCCGGCTGTTTGTGGACATTCGGTAACGCTGTCGGGATCGCTCACCGCCTGCCGAACGTTCACTTGATCGGGATCAATGACCGGAACGCCGGCTTAAACGATGGTAGCGGCATACTGGGTTTGCCTCTCCCCGAGGAGAAACACGATGACAGAAAAGGTCGGCGAAATCATGAGACAGGCCCTGATGCTCATGAAAACCAAGCGCGGCGGCGCCTTGGAACATGCCAACAAGATGGTCGATTATATGCGGAAAGCAGGTCACGACGAAGACCAGGACTACTGGCAAAAAATTGTTAGGCAAATCGAGGCGATTGCCGAGGGAAACCAGGGCTAGGGAGTTGTCAGACGCGCGCGGTTTCCGTGACGCGGAAAAGGGGAGCCGGACCCGAAGGTCCGGCTAGTTCCAATGAAGAGACATTGGTTACGCGATTATCTCAGGGGGACTATATGTCACTGAGCAACCTACCTGAGCAATGTATACACAGTGTGAAGGCGATATGAACCGGTATTTCGTGGGAGCCGGGGCCCGAGGGAAGCGGGCTATCGCCCATAGCCATCCGTCCGCTTTATCCCCCAAAGCGGATATTCGGTAGATTACAAAATTCGGTTCAAATTACGATACGCCGCTGGGCAGCACCACCGTGACCACTGTTCCCTTGCCGACCTCGCTTTCGATGGCGAGTTCGCCGTCATGGAGATCGACCAACGACTTGGTAATCGCTAATCCGAGACCGGTGCCTTCCTGGGCCTTGTGGGGATCGGTCTCAGTCCTGACGAAGGGATCGGTGAGGCTGGGCAGCTTATCCTCCGAAATGCCTTCGCCGGTATCACTGACCTCGAAGACATAACTGTCATTTGACGTTGTCGCCTTGAGTGTGACCCGGCCCCCCTCTGGAGTGAACTTGACGGCATTGGAAAGAACATTGAGCAGTATTTGTTTCAAGGCACGCCGGTCGGCATAGAGCGGCACTGAATTCACAGGCACTTCGACGGAGTACGTGATGCCTTTTCGATCGGTGGAGGCAACGACAATTGGCGAGCAGTCCTTGATCACCTCATAGACGTCCAGGCTTTCCTTGGCCATAGGTTGCTTGCCTGCCTCGATGGCCGAGAGATCAAGGATGTCGTTGACCAGATGCAGAAGATGCTCACTGCTAGTGTGAATGTCGTCCGCGTATTCTTTGTATTTCGGGGAACCAAGCGCACCGAAGACTTGGCCAATCAGCATCTCCGAGAATCCACTTATGGCGTTCAAGGGCGTTCTTAGTTCATGGCTCATTGTCGCCAGGAACTCGGATTTGGCATGGTTCGCCTGCTCGGCTTCGACCAGCGCCAGGCGGCGGGCCTCTTCCGCCAGTACTCGTTCGGTAATGTCGAGAATAGTGCCAACCATTTGTATTACCTGGCTCTCACCCCCAATAGTCAGTTCCGTCTGTTCGGCGACGGTACGAATCTCGCCCGATGGCAGTAACATACGGTATTCAATCCGATAGGGTACCTTGCTCGCCAACGACTCCTTCACGGTCGTGTCGACGAATTCACGGTCGTTGGGATGGACGGACTCGAGAAAAGCCTCGTAGGTGGCACTGAAGGATTGGGGTTCAAGCTCAAACATTCGGTAAATCTCGTCCGACCACCAGATGATGTTATCAACGATGTTCCACTCCCAGTTACCGAGGCCGGCAATTCGTTGGGCTTCAAGTAGGCGTCTTTCACTCTCCTTTAGTGCGACTTCTGCTGCCTTGTGATCGGTGATGTCGGTGACAATTGTGACAAAACCTGCTCCGGGAACCGCCTTGTGGCTGAGATGCAGGCTCCGCCCGTTGGGAAGTTGCCGATCGACCTCGCTGTCTTCATGGCTTCGCAGTACCGCCATGCGCAATGCAATTTGTTCCTCAACGTCGCCCGGGCCATGAAAACCTCTCTCGACGCTGTAGCGGATGGCTACCTCAATCGATTTTCCAATCTCGACGAGGCCATCGGGGAATCCGTAAAATTCTTTGTACTGTTCGTTGAAGAAAACGATATTGAGGTCGGAATCCAACATGCAGATGCCGCCATGCATGTAATCTACGGCCTCGCGAAGCAGGGCTTCTTTCTCGGTAGATTCATTGGACACGGAGGCGCGCTGACCATCCGCGACTTGGCGTTCCAATTCTTCCAGCTCCTTGATGAGCTGTGCTTTGGTTTTGCGAAGGTGCTTCCCGCTTTCGTCACGAGTATCAGAGGGCAAGATTGAAGTGTCGCTTATCACTAGTTCACTCGACCTATAATTTTTTCCCCAAACGACCAGCTCTCAATCTTCCTCAGACAGCACCAATCATTTCGGTCCATATTAATAACTGAATGCATATTGCCGTATGCACTCGCTTTTGTCTAGGCTGCTTGGGGAAATTGATTTCACGGTAATCCACATCTAAATGTCGGCTTCTGGCTATTGGCGGGCATTTTTAGATAAGTGTTTTTATGTCCGTCGTTGCCCCGAAAGTGGAGGTTCGAGGGCTTGACATTTCTTCGTCATGTTCTATGTATGTTCTAGTGTTTCGGGACCGCCGATCCAGCGGGGTGGTGCGAGCCGGGAACATTCCCCGGAGGGGCGCGAGGTCATTGCGCGGTTCCGGGAGGGCCGCTCCGTTGGCGGCCATGCTGTTTGACATTGTGAATAAAAAAATCTCGTTCCGCCGGCACGGTTGCGCCGGTGATCGAGAATATACGGGTTAAGGCCGATGGACCGCGGACGGCGGCATTTTGCGTGCGGAGCGCAACCGTACGGGTTGCGGCGGCCGATGACGACAAATGACGATAAATGACGATATTTTCAGCCTGGTTTCCAGGGTGAATCGTTTAGAGTCAAAGGGTTAGGCCGTATTAATCTGCCTTTTCAGGGCCTCTGTCGGCGATTTGGCGGGCCTTTTTGGTGTTTTCGCCGGCTTTGGGCGCGGTTTCGGATTCGGGCTCCGATGAACGTTGCGCGCTATCCCTCCTTGGCCACGAAGGTGAGGGCTTGGCGGGCGGCGCGGAGCGTGTGCTTGCGCTTAAGTGAGGAGTGCAGGAAACGGTTGACCGCCGCGACCATATCCTCGGCCCAAGGGGCGTCGGGCCGCGCCGTCACATCTTCGGAGACCGCCGTCAGGATTTTCACCAGATGGGCCGAGACGATGTACTCGGGCTGCGCATGGTCGAAAAGGGCGCGGCGCTGTTGCTTGAGAAATGCCTTGGTGTCAGTGACACGCCACTGGGCGGCGTCGTAATCGCGGTCCACATAGGCCGAATTGCGGCCGGCGAAGCAGGCCATCTGCAATAAACCCTGCGGCCACAGGCCGGGGAACTTGGCGCATTGGGACTGAACCGCATTGGCGAAGGTCAGGCCATGAGTGAAGTCAAGCCAGCTCACATTATGGGCGACGGACCGGTTGGTGTGGCTATCCACGTCGAGATCGAAATGCAGCATGCCGCGGGCCAGGATGCCGAGCAGGGCATCGAACACATCCTCGGGCCGTCCCGATGACGCGACTACGCGGTCGAGCGCGCGATTGACGTTGAGGCCGGCGAAATCATCGGGTCCGACCGGTTCCTGCCCGCCGCCGTCCCATGCGGACAAGGCCTTGGCGTAGTGGCGGAACTCGGGGATCAAGTCTTCCCGCGTGCCATAGATAAGGGAGCGAACCAGGGCCAACAGGATCGGTTCCTGTACTTCCGGTCCCAACGCATCAATCAACTGCCCCGCCTTCAACGTGTAGATAAGGGAGTGGCCGAAGTCCGCGTAATGATCGAGGGCGGCGCGGCTCAAGGGCTCCTCAAAGCAGGCGAAGTCCAAGCCGTCCTTCAGCCCCCCGCGCAGGATGGCAATGGCGGCGGCTTCATCCTCGTTCTCGACGGCATCAACAAGCTTATCCGGATCGTAGTCCGCGGTGCCGGTAGGATAGGGGTAGTGATCCTCGCGTAGAGAATCCCAAGCCAGATGACCGACGGTCTCCAGCAAAGGAACCAAACTGGCCGTACTTCCCTGGGGTGCGGAGTCCCGCAGCCTTAACCAGTCCGGGGCGGCGGCCAACGCGTGTGTGGTGCCGAATTCAAAACTCTCGTAGGTCCAGCCGATGGCCGCCCGCAGGGCATCGAGAGGATCGGCCCCGGCTTTTTCCAAGCGCGCAATCTCGCGTGCCATGCGGTCGTACTCCTGGCGCCGCTCGTGGTGAACAAAACTATCGCGCAGATTTTTCATGGCCTGGGCGATGGCTTGCTCGGGCGGCGGGTCGCACAGGTCGAGCAGGATATCGTCGCCCTTAAGGGTGACGGGATATTGCCGCAGTTTGTCACCGCCGACCAAGGTCTCTCCGCTTTCCAGATCGAACTTCCAATTGTGCCAGTTGCAGGTCAGGACACAGCCGCCGCTGAGATCACCTTCGCTCAGGGGATAGCCTTCATGGGGGCAGCGGTTGTTGCAGGCATGGATACCGCTTTTGCCGTTGAACAGGACAATCTGTTTTCCGTTCGGTTTGACGACGAGGCGGCCTCGTTTCTTAAGCTCGCTCAAAGAGGCGACCCTGGTGACCTGGGCGGTTTCCGTCATTTGCCAAATTCCTTCTTATTTACGAAAGAAATATCTATCGAAAGTAATTTATAATTAACCCAGCCTCTTGATATTATCAAGAAAAAACTTTAGAAAATTACTATGGCAAAATCCAAGGAACACCGGGTCGATATTCGTACCCGCCGACGCATCCAGCACTTATTGAAGCAGAACGGCGCCATGGATGCCACTTCCCTGGCCGGCGAACTGGGCATATCGCCCATGGCCGTCCGCCAGCATCTCTATATCCTCAGCGATGAGAAGTTGGCCGAATTCAAAAGTGAGTCGCGGCCGAAAGGCCGGCCGGCCAAGATGTGGTCGCTGACGAACTCGGCCAATGCGCTGTTCCCGGATGCCCATGCGGAACTGACAGTGGGACTGATTGAGGCCATGAAACTGGCCTTTGGTCCCGGTGGCGTGGATCGGTTGTTGAGCATTCGCGCACAGGATCAGATCGCCTCGTACGGAGAGCGGATGCGCGGTGCTTCGAAATTGGAAGATAAGCTCTCGACGTTGGCTGAAGTCAGGACCGAAGAGGGTTACATGGCGGCGGTTACAGAGTCTGATGGCGACGGATACCTGTTCGTTGAGAACCACTGCCCGATCTGTGTTGCCGCCACGGCCTGCCAGGGTTTATGCGCCATGGAATTGGATGTTTTCAGGGCCGTCCTCGGCGCCGCCGCCTCAGTTGAACGGACCGACCACATTGTTGCCGGCGCGCGCCGCTGCGCCTACCGCGTTACCCTGAAGTGAAGGATCAGGGATCGGCCCTCTTGGCATTGAGAGCTTTGAGCACATCCTTGTAGCTTTCCGGCGCCTGGTCTCCGAAGACATCCTTGAGTCCCTGGCTGCCGCCCCAGGCAATTCGCCGGCCCGCCGCTTCGGCCATGAGAGGTTCGATGTTCAGCGACCTTAGCGTTGCCGCGACCTCCTCCATTTCGTGAGCCCGCCGTTCGCCATGAATGGCCGTGCGCCCCATGAGGTAGGAGGTCAGTTTTTTCCAATCGATCCCGGGATACCCTGTCTCCACGGAATCGAGAACCCGGTCGGCGACTCCATAGCGGTCGGCGCCGAGCACGCATTCCTGGAGTAGCGCCTCGAGACCCTTGACGACGATGGAACGAAACATCTTGGTTGCCGCGGCTCGCCCCAACTCCGGGCCAAAGTCCTCCAGGTCCATGCCGAAGGGAGCGAGCGCGGCAATCACGTCCGGTGCCGCCGGGCCGCACAACAGCATGGGGACCTTTTGTTTGAAGGGCGGAACGGCGGCCATGACGGCAGCCTCCACGAAACGGGCGCCGGTCGGTTCAATCGTCTGCCCAATTCCAATCTTTACCTCCGGCGATGTGGAATTGAGATCGACATAGATATGCCGTTCACTCAGGTGTGCCGCCGCAGCCTCGGCCACTTCAACAGCGACGGAAGACGTGACAGAGGAAATGATAATGTCGCTTCTTGTGATCAGATCTTCGAGCGAGCCGACAAGGGTGACACCACTGTTAGCCGCGCGCTTCTCGATGACTTGCCGCCGCGCCGGATTACTCTGGTCACAGTCGAAGGCCAGAATGCCCGCAAGCCCCTCTTCCCCCAGTCCAGTAGCGATGGACGTAGCCGCTTCACCGAGACCGATGAAAGCTAGGGCGGATCCGCTCATTAGCTGCCCTGGAAGTTCGGTTTGCGTTTTTCCATGAATGCCTGGCGGCCCTCGGCGTAGTCATTGCTCTCAAAGCAATCATCGACCACCCGCCCGGCCAAATCCAAATCCCGACTTTCGTGGCTCTTGAGCGCCTCGCCGACGACAACCTTGGCGGCGTGAATGGTCAGCGGCGCATTTTCCGATATACGCGTCGCGTAATCATTCACATAGGTGTCCAACTCGTCCACCGGCAGCACTCGGTTGACTAGCCCCATGGAGGCCGCCTCAGTTGCGTCGAATTGGCGGGCGGTGAAGAAGATTTCCTTGGACATGGCCGGCCCGACAACGTCAACCAATCGCTGCAACCCATCGAGCCTGTATCCCAAACCCAATTTTGCCGCCGGCACCGCGAAGCGCGAATCATCGCTGGCGATTCTCAGGTCGCAGCAGAGCGCGATGCCGACGCCGCCGCCCACGCAATATCCCCGGATCTTGGCGATGGTCGGCAACTCGGTGGCAGCCAAAGTGTCGGAAGCGGTTTGGACCGCTTCGTTGTATTCGGCCACGGCATCCTCCGAGGACCGTTTGTCCTTGAACTGAGAAATATCAGCACCGGCGCAGAACGCCTTGTCACCTGTCCCGCTAAGGACAATGACCCTGACTAATGGATCGTCGGCGAAGTTGGCCAGGGCCTGGGGCAGATCACGCCACATTTCGAAGGTAAAGGCATTGCGCCGCTCTGGATTATTGAACGTAATTCGGCCGACGCCGCCGTCGGTCTCAACTATCAATTGGTCAGTGATGGCGGTCATGCGTGATCTCCGAATACTATAGGCGTCCGGCGGCATTGTTGCGTCATCGGCGGGGGCAGGCAACGGCAAAAGGATGCACCCGCAGGGACGGTCGGTGTCGTGCTTGTTATTTCATTTGGTCATGGATAGCTTGAGCGCGGTTCGCAAGTCCGGGTGGAATTCGGGAGTTTCAATTTGATCGCCGCCGTTGAGCGACTGACAGGCCTTCATTGGAAAGGGCAGGGGCCGGCTTTCCTGGTCGGACTCGGTCACGGCGGCACACATTGGGTCATCGCCACCTTCTATGTGCTGCTGCCCTTTATTACCAAGGATCTGGGACTTACCTATGCGCAGGCCGGGGCTTTGGTGACGGTGTTCCACATTTCCGCCTTTGCCGCCAATATTGGCAGTGGAGCCGTAGTCGATATGACCGGTCGGCGGGTGCTGGTTCAATTCAGCGCCCTTGCTATTGGTGCTGGGGCTCTGATGGCCACGGGGCTGGCCCAAGAGATTGTCTGGCTTGCGGCGGCTGTGATTATCATCGGCATCACTAATAACCTGTGGCATCCGGCGGCCATTTCCTTCGTCTCCCGGCGTTATCCGAACAATCGCGGCTACGCGCTCTCTATCCATGGAATGGGGGCCAGCCTGGGTGACACTCTGGCACCGGTGGCGACGGGCGGACTCTTGGTTTGGCTGTCGTGGAATGCGGTGGCGATGGTCAATGCGGTTCCCGTATTCGCCATCGCCGCCCTGATCCTCGCGACGCTATCACGATTGGATCGTCCCAGCGAGAACGAGTCACGGCAAGGCATGAGTCTGGCGGTGTACTTCAGCGGTATCGCGGGCATGGTTCGCGACCGTGCCGTCCTTGGGCTCTGCGCCATGACCGGCTTCCGGTCCATGACCCAGCAGGGCCTACTGGTTTTTCTGCCGCTTTATCTGATTAACGAATTGGAGACCAGTCCATGGGTCATGGGGCTGGCAATGATGGGCATGCAGATCGGCGGTCTCATTGCCGCTCCGGTGGCCGGCGCTTGGTCTGATCGTATCGGCCGCCGCCCTGTTGTCTTGGGTGGTCTAACGGCGACCACATGTATTGTTGTCGGATTAACCGTGATCCGCCATGAAGCCTTGTTTATTGCCGGCGTTGCCATGCTCGGCTTCGTCTTGTTCGCAGTGCGGCCGGTCATACATAGTTGGCTCATGGACTTGACGCCGCCTGATATGGGCGGCAGTGCTACCAGCCTGATGTTCGGCGTGCAGTCTGGTCTGTCAGCTATAGTTCCCGTCGTTGGCGGCATCCTCGCCGATGGATGGGGATTGCCGGTGGTGTTCTATATGCTGGCGGCGACAATGCTGGTGGCCAACGCCATGGTCTACCTGCTGCCAAACCACGAAGTGCCAAGAGGAGATGCGGCGATATGAGCGACGAGATTAATTCCGAAGGCGCTCTTTCGGGAATCCGTGTTGTCGATCTCAGCCGGGTCTTGGGTGGGCCGTTCTGTACACAAATACTCGGTGATCATGGTGCCGACGTGATCAAGGTCGAGCCGCCGATGGGTGATGAGACGCGGGACTGGGGCCCACCATTCGAAACTGATGCAGATGGCGAGAACATTGCCAGTTCCTACTTTCATGGTGCTAACCGCAACAAACGATGCATCGCCCTTGATCTCAGTTCGGCACAGGGGCGCGAGGTCGTCTTCCGGTTGCTGGAATCGGCGGACGTGCTAGTTGAGAACTTCAAGGTCGGAACCCTGGAAAAATGGGGTATGGGTTATGACGAGGTGCTCAGTCAAAAGTTCCCCAAGCTCATCCACTGCCGAATTACCGGGTTCGGTTCCGATGGCCCGCTAGGTGGATATCCGGGGTACGACGCCGTGATCCAAGCAATGTGCGGCCTCAGCAGCGTCAACGGTACTGCCGAGATTTCTCCGATCCGCATGGGCGTTCCCATTGTCGATCTTGCTACCGGCCTGAATGCCGCAATCGGTATCAACATGGCACTGGTGGAGCGGCAACGGTCCGGGTGTGGCCAGTTGGTTGAGGCAACGCTCTATGACTCTGGTGTCAGCATGGTCTATCCCCATGCCGCCAACTGGCTTATGAGCGGTAAGTTGCCGGCGCTGACGGGTAACCAGCACCCCAACGTCGTGCCTTACGATATGTTTTCCACGCGGACAAAGCCGATTTTCATCGGCGTTGGTAACAACAGGCAGTTCAAGAACATGCTCGAGGTGCTTGGCCGGCCTGACCTGGCGGATGATCCGCGCTTTCGCAACAATGGAGATCGAAGCACAAACCGAGAAGCGCTGACCGTTGAACTCACATCCTTGACGCGGGATTGGCAATGCGACGAGTTGAGCGACAAGTTGCTTACCGCTGGGATTCCCGCGGGGCCGGTAAATAATCTGGGTGAGGTTCTTGATCACGATCATACCCAGCACCGGGGCATGGTGGTCGAGAAAGACGGTTACCGGGGAGTCGGACCGCCGGTGAAACTGAGCCGGACAGCAGCTCAGGTTCGGTTCCGTCCGGGCGCTTTTGCGGCGGACAACCGGGAGGTTTTGCTGGAGGCGGGATATACGGAAGTTGAGATTGAGGAACTGAAGTCGGCCGGTGCTGTTGTCAGCGAACGGCGGCGTTAGCTGTCCAAATTCATCAGTTCGATGTAGGCGCGGGCTAAGCCGCTGCTGGCGTCTGCGAACTCACTGACAATCGTGAAATGATTGACCCCGGGCCGGATCATGAGCCGGCAGTCGCCGCCAGCATTGTTCCATGCATCGGTGAGGTTTTGACTCTGGCGGTGAAATTCATCGCTTTCATCTCCACCGACCGCGACGATTATAGGTGCGCTGGTAGCTGGCTTCAATTTGACAGGACTGTTTCGCCTGACTTCCTCTTCCGTCAGGCCTAAGTCTTCCTGTATGTAACAAAGCCGGACGGGCTCCAAGTCAAACAGACCGCTCAAGGAGCAGCCACCTCGGACGATATCCGCAGGAAGGCCGCACGCCGCCGGCCAGTTCGTGGCCATTAGCATCGCCGTCAGATGCCCACCCGCCGAGTTTCCCGAAACGAAGAGTCGGCCCGGGTCGCCGCCAAGGGATTCGGCGTTGGTGTGGGTCCAGGCGACTGCGGCCCGGCACTGACGCACCAACTCGTCAATCGTCACCGTGGGGATCAAGCCGTAGCCGACGATGATGGCAATTGCGCCGTTCTCGACCAAGGCTCGGCTTGCGATCGTGAGATCGGCTTTCGAGCGGCTTTTCCAGAATCCACCATGAAAATAGATATTCACCGGATGGGGGCCGGGCGATTTAGGAAGGATGATATCGAGTTTTTCCGCTTCGCCGCTGCCGTATGGGACGTCCAGCCGGTGTTCGAACTCCGAGATAAGAGCTTGTCCGTTTTGCACCCAGTTCTCGACAAGCTGGACATGCTCAGGGACCGCCGCCCGGTTGTTGTACTGGGCGTCCAGACCGGCTTGATCGTAGGTGCCGAACACGGTGTCATCGGTCATTGGTCGAAAACCTTAGAGACTAGGTTAGCGGGATCATGACGTGCTCCTGAAACGCAGGCCGGGACTTTAGACGGTCGTACCAGGCTTCGAGGTTGGGCAGCTCGGGCCGCGCCACGTCCATGGTGAACCATCGGTAGGTCGAGCAGCCAACGGGTATATCGCCCATGCATGGCTCGGGGCCGGTCATAAAGTCCCGCGTAGTAAGGTGATCGTCTAGCATGCGAAACAAGGTCGCGGCTTCGGATACTGCCTTATCGACCTTGGCCATATCCCGATCTTCCGGCGCGGTCCGGACCAGACTCCAAAAGATTACGGTCATGGGCGGATGCAAACAGGTTAGATACCAATCCATCCATTGATTGGCCTCGGCCCGGGTTTGTAGGTCGTTCGGGTACCACGGGGTGGCGCCATGTGTTTCCGCCAAGTAGCGGACGATGCTGTTGGATTCCCAAAGGATGAACTCCCCGTCCTCAAGCACGGGGATTTTGCCGTTCGGATTCTTCGCCAAGTATTCGGGTGTGTCGTTTCCGCCAAACGTACCGCCGACGTCTTTACGATCTACACTGACGCCCAGTTCCGCTGCGCACCACATGACTTTTTGCACATTGATGGAGTTGTTGCGTCCGAGAATCTTGATCATTTGGAGCCACCTTTTTTCTAGGGCCAGTAGAGCGCAGTTTACACCGCCCATAATTCTGTAACACCCGTTAACACAAACATTACATCGTATTCATATGAATGGAATATGGGATTGATAGGTTGGGATCGTGAAAGACGCATGTGCGAACGGAACAAACATGAGCGATTTGTTTATACAGATTATTCAGGCTCTTCCTGCGGAGGTGATTATTACTGATTTGTCCGGAGCAGGACACGAGTAGGTTTTGAGGATCATTCCGTACACACCGGTCCAGCAGTCCCGGTGTGTACCTCCCAACTGGGGGCTTGGTTGTAATAGGCCAAGTCCCCATTCTTTTTTCAGTTCTTGTAATGAACGGAGCTTTATTGCTCCAGGTCTGCGCTGAACTTGTACCCGCAACCCAACACCGTGGTAATAATTTCAGGGCTCTTTGGGTTTTGTTCGATCTTCTTGCGAATTCGGCTAACCAATACATCAATTAAACGGTCCGTTGGCGCATCCGCGTCCTGGCTAACAGCGTCGAGAAGTTGGGCGCGGCTCTGGACCCTGTTCGGTGCTTTGACAAGAGCAGCCAATAGATTGAATTCAGCGCGGGTAAACGGGACGATTTCATCATCGGGTGATGTCAGGGTGTGCGCGCTCAAATCCATACGCCAACCACGGAAACGATACAACTCGGACCGCCTCGCCATGGCTTTCCCATTGCCGGACGGAGCCGCACGGCCCAGCAGGTTGCGAACCCTAAGCACCAATTCATCGGGATCGAAGGGCTTGGTTATGTAGTCGTCAGCGCCGACTTCCAAAGCTGTCAGTTTGTCGTCTTTGCCCTTGCGGGCCGTCACGACAATGATCGGTAAGTTGGACCGTGCACGAACTTGGCGGGCCAATGTTAAACCATCTTCGTCAGGAAGCCCGAGATCAAGAAGCACAAGGTCAATGTGTTCGCTGTCGATACACGCCAGCATCTCCTTGCCATTTGAAGCAAGACTGACCGCAAAGCCCTCATACTGCATGCACGTAGCGAGGAGGGATTGAACAGTTTCATCGTCTTCGACAATCAGCAGCCTTTGTTTCATTCATTCAAATCCATTTTCGCGTTACTGTTAGCGAGTGAGAATGCTTCAAGCTATCGATCCGAACAGCGGCAAATAAGCCGACACGCAACCCCACACTCAGGATTTTAACATGATTTCACATCAATAATAAATGGCGAGTACGCATGCGATTGCAATTGTCGATGCCAAGCAAGAATTAATAGATGGACGTGAGGTTAAGGGTTGCCGGGTCAAGCCGCCCCATGGCCAAAAGCAATTGGTAAATCGCCAGGCGCTCGTCGTAGGAGGCCCGGGCGAAGCTAATTTGGGTGTTGCTCACTTCGTTTTCGGCATCAAGGACGTTAATCACTGTCTCTTTGCCGGCCTCGCGTAATTTTTTGCGCGACTCAAAAACTTCGGAGGCAATATTGACTGCGTTTTCCAAAAGCTCGAGGCGATCACGCGAGGTCAATAAGGCTTGCCACGTCAACCTCGTTTGCTCGATCACCTTTCGTGCCGAGAATGTGTGTGAGTCTTGGCTGGCACGATAATTGTACGTGGCCTGAGCCATGGACTCACGTGTCGAAAATCCGCTGAACATGTTCCACGTTGCCGTCAATAGCAGTGAGTAATCGCGCCGCACTCCAATAACCGTGCCGGCATGTTTTTCAAAATTGAACTGCCCCTCTAAATCTACGACCGGGTAAAGTTCGGATAGAACCGCGCGCTTGCGTTCCCGGTTAACCTCGATTGTCGTGCTGGTGTTCTCAATGGCTGGATTCTCCGCGACGGCGATTTCAATAGCCCGCTCAAGCGTGCTTGGCAGCATTTCCACTGGGGGAACCGGATCCATCATCGCTTCAACATCCGGCGGATGATTATAGACTTGCGTGAATCGGCTGGCCGCGTCCTCTTGGGCTCCCTGAAAGGAAACTCGCCGCTCCTTGGAAATCTGTAAGCGGGACTTGGCCTGTAACACGTCCACGGCGACGCCTGAACCGCGCTGTACCCGTTCATCTTCCAGGTTCAACTGCTGTTGGATGGTGGCCTCATTCTCTCTCGCGAACTCAGTTAATCGCTTCTGGCGCAGCACATCGATATAGACGGCGATGCCTTCGAAGATGGTGTTTTGGCGCGTACCTTCCAGGGTAATGGCCGCCAGTTCCCTATTGAGTTGGGCCGTGCGGATGTTGGACGTGGTGAGATAGCCGTTAAACAGATTTTGCGAGAAAGTTAGATTCATAGTCTGCGGCGTCCGGCTGGATATTTTGCCGTCCTCGGCGGCGGCACGTACGGCGGGGCTGTCGACCAGTTCCTGGCCGACATCGGCAGTCGCAGTGATGGTCGGCAGATATTCGGATTGGATTCTGGAAATCTCTTTGCGCGATGATTGTACGGTCTTGATGGCCGCGGCAATGTTGGGGTGATCAAGAACTAGGCCCGCCAGTTCTTTTTCAAGCGACGCGGCACCGCTTGCCCCGGTCATCGCCAATCCAAACCCAACCGCTAAGGCGGCGGGCATCGCCCAATGGTGTTTCAATCCACCTCTCCATTCGCCATGACGCCCGGCGAATCCTATACGGTTCCAGTCTAAACGGATCACAATACAGGGTCAAACGAGGGTGTCGCTGGAAAAGTGTGTATTTTCAATTAGTTACCGACAAGCAATCGACCAGCTCGGCAAATGAGCCACAAAATAGGCTAAAATCGCTCAGTTGTCATATACTAGATATGGTAGCCAATTCCCAGAAAACCGGTCGTGGCGGCGCCGTCTTTGGTCAGTTCCGTGGCCGGCCGAAACCACCACCGCCAGGCGTTTCGATGACAAAAACGTCACCGGCCTGCATTTCCGCTTCGTCTGCGTGAGCGAGCAACTGGATGCCGCCTTCGGTGCGTTCGATGCTGTTGCGGCCCAATTTACCAGCCTCGCCGCCATCCAGGCCGTACGGTTCAGTAACTCGGTGACCGGATAGAATCGTCGCCGTCATCGGCTGCAGAAAACGGATACGGCGCACAGTTCCGTCGCCGCCTCGCTGCCGGCCATCACCCCCGGAACCTCGGCGAATGGAAAAACTCTCCAGCAGGACCGGGAAACGCCACTCCAGAACCTCCGGGTCGGTCAGGCGGGTGTTGGTCATGTGGGTATGAACTGCATCGGTGCCATCGTGGTCGGGTCCGGCGCCGGAGCCTCCGCAAATAGTTTCATAGTATTGATAGGTATCGTTGCCAAAGATGAAGTTGTTCATGGTCCCCTGTGCAGAGGCCAGGACACCAAGGGCTCCGTATAACGTATCGGTAATACACTGCGAGGTTTCCGTGTTGCCGGCGATCACCGCAGCGGGGTACTCCGGACTGAGCAGCGAGCCTTTTGGGACGATGATGTCGAGCGGCTTGAGGCATCCTTCGTTGAGCGGAATTTCATCGTCGACCAGGGTCCGAAATACATAAAGTACGGCCGCCTTAGCGACGGCTGTGGGCGCATTGTAATTACCGGAATCCTGATCCGACGTGCCGGTGAAATCCACACTAGCTCGCCGCGCTTTTTTATCGACGGCGATCCGAACTTTAACCTGGCAGCCGTTGTCCATGGGGTATGTGAACTCGCCGTCCCGCAATACGTCGAGCACCCGTCGCACGGATTCCTCGGCATTGTCCTGGACGTGGCCCATATACGCCCAGACCACGTCGAGGCCGAAATGGCCAACCATCTTTCGAAGTTCGTGCAAGCCGGTTTCGTTGGCCGCCACTTGCGCTCCCAGATCAGCCAAATTATGGGCCGGATTGCGGCACGGATAACGCCCGGAACCTAACAGATCTAAGGTCTCCTGTTCGCGGAGCACACCGTTCTCAACCATCAGAAAATTGTCGATCAGAACGCCTTCCTCTTCGACCGTGGTGCTGTCAGGCGGAGCTGATCCTGGTGTTTTGCCACCGATATCCGCGTGATGGCCACGCGAGCCGACGTAGAACAGCACCTCGCCGCTATCTTCCGAGAACACCGGGGTGATTACCGTTACGTCGGGAAGATGGGTGCCGCCATTATAAGGTGCGTTCAGGGCGTAGACGTCACCCGCCTTCATAGTCTCGGCATTCTCGCGAATCACAGTTTTTATCGACTCTCCCATGGAACCCAAATGCACCGGCATATGCGGTGCATTGGCGACAAGATTGCCTTCCGGATCAAAGATGGCGCACGAGAAGTCCAGTCGCTCCTTGATGTTCACCGAATAGGATGTATTGGCCAGCGTCGTACCCATTTGCTCGGCGATGGACATGAATAGGTTATTGAAAACCTCCAACATGATTGGGTCGGCATTGGTGCCGATGGCTTCCGCTTTTGGCCGTTCCTCGACCCGCGACAGGATCAAATCACCACTAGTCGTCATCTCTGCACACCAGCCAGGCTCAACAACAGTGGTACCGGTTGATTCAGCGATGATCCCCGGGCCGGTAATGCGGTGTCCGGGCCGTAGGTCATCACGGTCGTAAACAGGTGTGTCGTGGTGGGTTCCATCGGAATACATGGAGACCGTGTCGAGAACATCGGGGCCGTTTTCGACGGCCGTTAAATCTGCCCCCGGCGGCGTGTTACCACTGTCGCCACCAATGACTTCCACGGCGATAGCCTCAACAATGTGGGCGCGGCCTGGAACGGCGAAGCCGAACCGCTGCTGATGGGTGGCCTCAAAGGCTTCGACCATTTTTTCAGCCTTGCCAAAGTCGATTTCTAAAGCCGAATCTGTGCCCTCGTAACGAATGTGCGCCTTGCGCATGACGGTCACATTCTGAAGATCGACGCCCTGTTCGAGCACTTCGTCTCGTGCATCGGCTTCGAGGCTGTCCAGCTGCGCCGAGAGATCGCCGACAATGTCTTCGCTTAAGATCGCTTCAATGGCCTTTTCGCGTAGCGCCCGTACATCTGCTAGGCCCATGCCATAAGCGGACAGCACGCCGGCGAAGGGATGGATCATTACACGGGACATGCCAAGCGCGTCAGCGACGCCACAGGCGTGCTGGCCACCGGCGCCGCCGAAACAGTTGAGGGTGTATTCAGTCACGTCGTAGCCGCGCTGAACGGAGATTTTCTTAATCGCGTTGGCCATGTTCTGGATGGCGATCTTGCGGAATCCTTCGGCCACGTCTTCGGCGTTTGAATGATCGCCGGTTGCTGTGGCGATCTCGTCCGCCATTGCGTCGAATTTTTTCCGCACCACGTCGCTATCGAGGGCTTGGTCGGCGTTGGCGCCAAAGACGCTGGGAAAAAATTTAGGGTGAATTTTGCCAAGCAAGACGTTGCAGTCAGTGACCGCCAAAGGACCTCCGCGGCGGTAACAGGCCGGGCCGGGATCGGCACCGGCTGAATCCGGCCCAACCCGGAACCGGGCGCCATCAAAATGCAGGATCGACCCGCCACCGGCGGCGACTGTATGGATATGCATCATCGGTGCGCGCATGCGGACTCCGGCGACCAGGGTTTCGAATGCCCGCTCAAATTCACCATCGAAGTGTGAGACGTCGGTCGACGTGCCGCCCATATCAAATCCGATGACACGTTCAAATCCGGCAAGGGCCGCCGTCCTCACCATGCCGACCACGCCGCCGGCAGGGCCGGACAGGATGCTGTCCTTACCCTGGAACAATCGGGCGTCAGTCAACCCGCCATTTGATTGCATGAACTGAAGTCGCGTATTGCCGTTTTCCAGGTCCAGATCGCCAGCCACCCGGTCCACATAACGCCTGAGGATGGGCGAGAGGTAGGCATCGACGACGGTCGTATCGCCCCGTGACACCAACTTCATAAGGGGGCTGACCCGATGCGAGACCGAAATTTGCGTAAATCCTATGTCGCGGGCAATTTCCGCGACCATGCTTTCGTGGGCAGTATGGCGGTAGCCGTGCATAAACAGGATCGCCGCCGACCTGATGCCGTCTTCGAAGGCCGCGGTGAGGTCGGCCCGCACGGCCTCCGGGTCCGGAGAGGTCATGACGTCGCCCGTTGCCGATACGCGCTCGTCGACCTCAATGACACATTCGTAAAGCATTTCCGGCAGGCGGATATGACGATCGAAAAGCTTTGGCCGGTTTTGGTAACCGATCCTCAGTGCATCTGCGAAGCCGCGCGTGGTGACCAGGACCGTCCGGTCGCCCTTGCGCTCCAGGAGTGCGTTGGTGGCAACGGTTGTACCCATTTTAACGACATCGACAACGTTTGCCGGGATAGGGCCGCCTGCTTCAACGCCGATCAAATCACGGATGCCTTGAAGCGCGGCGTCTTCATACTGCTCCGGGTTTTCCGAAAGCAATTTGTGAGTGACCAGGGCACCGTCGGGACGTCGCGCCACCAAGTCGGTGAACGTGCCGCCCCGGTCGATCCAAATTTGCCAAGTACCCATATGCAAAGTCATTTCGGTTCGCCAGTGTCAAATAGATCAGGGCATACTTATAGGTGAAGAAAAATACCCCGGCCATGCCACTGTGAAAAAAACAGAGGACCGCGCGGTACTCTGAAATCATAGGTAACCATGGTTGGTATTTCTGTGTGAGTCAGATTACTTTTCGGTCAGAATCAAATCGTGGCAGAGAATCATATTGATGGACAAGTTAGATAGTGGTGACGCGTTAACGCACGTCTCTCTTCCTCCTGAGATCGCCGAACTCTATCGGCAGTTTGTCGACGGTACTCTCTCCGTGTTTCTTCGGTATGGGTGGGACGACCGGTTCGGCGGTCTGGCGGAGAGATTGACGCCGGATTTTGAACCGGACTCGACTCCCTATCGACGGTCTATGAGTTATGGTCGCCAGCTCTATGTTTATTCGTTGTGGGGCGAAAAGAATAATCAGAGTGCCTTCAAAGAAAATGCGGATCGGATTTTTGAGAGCCTCGTTAGCTTGTTTTATGATGACGTTCATGGTGGGTGGTTCGAGAAGGTAACCCTGGAGGGGAAGCCTCTCTCGACCAATAAGGTATTGTATAGTCATGCTTTTGTCCTCTTCGGGTTGACCGCATACAGATACTGTCTCAATCGCGAAAAGGCTGATTTTCACCTCAGTCATACGCTTGAGTATGTTGGCACGCTTTTCAAGAGCGAGTCGGGCGGTTATCACGATTTGCTGGACAATGTCGGTGCGGATATTAGCGATGGTGTCGACCAGAACCCCATCATGCATCTTCTTGAGTCGCTTCTTTTCTTGTATGAAAACTCGCGTTCAGCAACTGCTCTAGAGATGGCGCACGAGATCGTTCAGTTTGTCGAACAGTCTTTTTTAAAAGAAGGGATGATTGTCGAACACCTTACCCATGATTTTCAACCTCACCCTGCTAACGGCCATATTGTGGAACCTGGACATCAGTTTGAATGGGCTTGGTTATTCAATTGGTACAGCACTTTGTCGGGGGTCGCGACGTACGACTATGTTTGCAAGGTGTTGATAGACAACGCGATGTCAGTCGGTTGGGATAGAAAGTACGGTGGGATATTCGATCAGATTGATCGGCATTCTGGCGATGCAATGTTACTGACAAAACGAATCTGGCCGCTTGAAGAACTGATCAAGGCAGCTTCGGTGTTTCCGGAGTACTTTGATGCCAGCGAATTGCAAGTCGATCAGTTGGCTCGTTTTCTTTGCGCAAACTACCTGAATAAAGATGGAAGTTGGTCTGAGCGGTTAAATGAAGATCTAAGCGTGGCGGACAACACCCTAAGAGCCAGCACGTGTTATCATACTTCTTTAGCCCTAACCGAGGCGCTCAACGCCGTCGCAACTCGCTGACGATATCTCTTCGAGATAAGAGCAAGCTGCCAGATGCCACAGTGATCAAAAAATCAGGGGACCGCGCGGTCCCCTGAAAACAGAAAGTGGTGATGAAGATTCCCTTTATTTGAGGGCGTAGGGCGGTAGCTGAATGACCTGAACCGGGCGCAGCTTACGCCGCAGACCAAGGAACCGGGCCGCTGCCGCCATTAGCTCTCTCAACACTGCCAATTTCTCCTCCAGGTCCCCTTATTGGGTGTACATCATGGTATAGCCTATATTCCTGGGCCGGTAAACAAGATATGGGGTAACCTCAAAAGAACGCCTACTATATATTGTGATAATGCTCTTTTTGTATGGGTTTTGTCAGAATGTGATAACGCGAGATTTCAGGTGGCGATCAGCAGCCCGAACATATACACCAGTGGAAAGTGGGCCGACTCGAGCCCGTTGAGCAAGGGATTGAAATTGAATGGATGGAGTAAAACCACGGCTAGCCTATCTTGATTGCTGGTTGGACCCGGCGGGTGACGAAGCAATCTCTGGTGCGCCGAATATTGAACTAATCCGCCTGCGGTTGGACGTTGACGAAGGCGAGGTTTGGCGGGAACTGGCCACAGCACACGGCTATCAAACGTTGCCAAGTACGGAGACCCCTGATCAGTTCCGGCCTAGCCGTCAGTTGATCGAACGTTGTCCCAATCTCCTTTGTGTCGCGGCTTCCGGGGCTGGATATGATATGTTCGATGTTGATGCCTGCACGGAGGCTGGCGTATTGGTTGTCAACCAGAGCGGCTCCAATGCCGAGTCCGTGGTTCAACATGTACTGGGCATGATGCTGGCTATCTCGAAACAGATCATTCAGTCCGACCGCGCCATCCGGCAGCCCGAACGAGATTGGACTCGCAGGGGCTATGCCGGTGGCGAGCTGACAGAAAAGACTCTCGGAATAATCGGGCTCGGCAATATCGGCAGGCGGCTAGCGGAAATATGCTCATCTGTTTTCGCCATGCGGGTGATCTCCTATGACCCATACATCACCGCAGATGACTTTATCCGACGCCATGCTCGATCCGTCGATTTAGATACTGTTTTTCGCGAGTCCGACTTTGTGTCCGTAAATTGCCCACTGACCAATGAGACAAGGGGAATGGTTGGCGGTGAAGCGTTTGATCTAATGAAATCGACGGCGATTTTCATCAATACCGGCCGCGGTGGTATTCACGACGAATTGGCGCTGGCATCGGCGCTTGCTGATGGAAGGGTCGCGGGCGCGGGCCTGGATGTATTTGAGGTCGAACCGCCCGCTGCGGATCATCCTTTGCTTAGTTTTGACAACGTTGTCGTCAGTCCTCATCAAGCCGGCATTACGGCGGAGAGCCAGGCAAATATGGCTCGCTGGGCGGCAGAACAGTGGATCACCATCTTCGCCGGCAGCAGACCGCCACGTTTGATCAATCCCGAAGCCTGGGACCGCTACCGGTCAAGATACGAAGATTTGTTGGGCAGGCCTGTGAGCGAGGAATCCGAGCTATGCGCATAGACAACACAATCTCGCAAAATCGCAAGCACGAGCGGTTTGACGTTCGCAAGAAGGTGAGCGCGGTTGTCGAGGGTACTCAGCATGAAGCCCTGGTAGTCGATATTTCCGAAGGCGGTGCTGCCGTTCAACTGACGGGGCCGGAAATCACTAATGACATGTTCGTGGCACTCCATTTGGAGGGCAACGAGCAAATTGACGGCCGCGTGGTGCGGAACTTCGAAGGCGGGTTCGCCCTCAAGTTCGAGTCCGACGAGGAAAAGCAGGCGGATATCCGTGAAGAAGTGGAGAAGTTTAAAAATATTGTCGGCAAGCGATCTTATTAGTCGCCTGTACTCTGCGCCGACGTCGCTGCCTCAAAACTCCGCTGAAGCAGCAAGCCGGACGAACTCTGTTGAGAATTGTTGCCCGTCAAATTCACGTGAGCGGTACACGTTCATGACGCTCAGCCGATAGGCGCCATAGCCGCCCTCGAAACCCATTTGAACATCGTAAACGAAGTCTCTCTTATCGACACTATTGCTGTCGCGGAAGGCGTTGCCATCGAGGAACACTGAATGCGCCATGGCTCGTGCTTCGGCACCGAGAAAAATGTTCCACGCCCAGTAGTCGCCCGGCTCGATAAAGTTTTCGCCAGATAACAGCAAGCGTTGACGAGGTGAACCCATATCGCGGAACAGATTTTGGCCAAACCGCAGATTTAATCCGAGGCTGCCGTACGTCAGAGCATTGCCTAGGGCGGCCCCGGCGTACGGATGGACCTCCAAGTTTGCTACTCCACCTGGCTCAAACAGCAGGAACCGGTGGCCGTATTCATAATTGAGATTGAGAATGGGCTCGCTTTTGATTTCGTCCCATGCATCTGTTTCTTCATCAATACTTCCATGTACAAGTTCGTGCACGGCCTGGGCACCTGAAATTGGACCGACAAGTCCCGCGACAAAATCGAAGGTGTCTATGCGTTGCCATTGAGAGCCCAACTCCTCCTTAACGGCAACACGCGCATCAAATGCCAGATGGCCTGCGTGAGGGCGAACGGTTCGGCCTTCAGCTTTCGCGAGGTTGCTTGGAGTCAGGGCCTCCTGCTCCAAAGAGTAGCTAACACGTGCTGCTGCGCCCTGGCTAATCCAGGGCAAATATTCACGAATGCTTTGAAACCAGCCTGGGTTTCCTGCATTTGGTGTGTATGAAACCCGCCATCCCCAGGTTAGGCCTCCATCCGTGGGGCTGCCACCAAAAACGGGATCAAAAATGGGTTCGAACACTTCGGTCAGGAATCCCCTGTCCTCGTTGCCGTGCTCAATTCTCCAAACTCCGCCGCTGCTCTTCGAACTCTTTCCTGCGTCCGTGCGCGCAGGGGTGCCAGAAGTGGGCTGGGATGTTGTTGCAGCGCTAGCCGGCGTCTGTTGGATTGACGGTGCGGATGCACTCGGTAGGACTGATGATGTTGCTGGAAGCACAGGGTTCCAGCGAGTTCCCATCTGGCTCGCTAGGGGATGGGGTTCATTGAGCATACGGGTCATGTCGTACGCCGTGCCTGTACTGGCTGCCTCGGTGGAGGTCGCGAGCACACCAACCAGCATGAAGGCCGTCAATCGTATAAAAAGGACTCTTCCCAGGTCGTCCCCCTCCCGAAGATATCTCTTCGGTAAAAGGCCAATGTTATGAAACGTTTATTATGATTCCGAATGTTTTAGGGGGATCAAACGCCGATGTCCATACCGGCAATATATTCGGCGATGGCCAGAGAAGAGGTTAGGCCCGGCGATTCGATGCCAAAAAGATTAACCAGCCCGGGAATGCCGTGGGTTTCCAGGCCATGGATGGCGAAGTCAGCAGGTGGCGAACCAGCTGGCACGAGTTTCGGACGTACGCCGACATAACCTGGTTGCAAAGCACCGTCGGGCAGATCCGGCCAGTACCGCCGAATGGACTCATAGAACTTCGGCTCTCGCTCCAATGAAACCTCATAGTTGGGGGCGTCTATCCACTCAACGTCTGGTCCGAACTTGGCTTGGCCGCCGAGATCTATGCCGAGATGAAGGCCAAGACTGGCAGATCCGGGAACCGGATAGATTAACCGCGAGAAGGGATTGCGACCGGAAAGTATGAAGTAGTTGCCCTTGGCGAAATAGAGGTGCGGGATTGTATTCGCCGGGACGCCGGCGATCGAAGCAGCAACGGATTGTGCGTCCAAGCCGGCCGAGTTGACCAGCGTTTGGCACTCAATTTCCATCCCTGCCTCACCGCCGACCTGGAGGACGATGCCACCCTCTCGTCTCGTTTCGCCGGAAACCACAGGGCTATTGAGGGCGAACATGGCGCCATTAGCCTCGGCCTCGCCTTGCAGTGACAGCATGAAGCCGTGAGAATCAACGATGCCGGTCGAGGGCGCCAATAACGCGCCCTTGCATAATAGCTCCGGCTCCAATTCCCGCGCCTCGTCGCCGTCGAGCCATTCGAGATCGTCGCAGCCGTTGGCGGCGGCCTTTTTCTCAACTACGGATAAAGCCTTCATTTCATCGTCGGTGGTTGCGACGACTAACTTGCCAAGGCGGCTGTAGTTGACGCCATACGCCTCACAGTATGCGTACATTGCATCGCGCCCCGCGACGCATAACCGGCCCTTCAGACTCGCCTCCGGGTAATAAATTCCAGCGTGGATAACTTCCGAGTTTCGCGAGCTGGTGCCCGTGCCAATGGCGTCAGCCGCCTCCACGACGATTACCTCTTGTCCAGCCAGGGCCAGCCGCCGGGCGATCGCCAGCCCGACGACGCCAGCGCCGATGACAAGGGTCTCAACTCTTTCAGTCATTTACGTTGGCTCGTTCCAAAAATTGGGGATCACGGGGGCGTGACTTGCAGCGAAACGGACAGTTCGCTTAGCTATACCACGAACTAAGTTTTGTCGATGTCTGTCCGGCATTCCGATGTGGTGAGGTCGCCTGGGTTTTGCCATAATTTCCATGAGTATATACATTGGAGGCATACCGATGGCACGTCGTAAAACCCATTGGTCTTTAACGCGAAAGGCGAGATACCGTGGAGAGGTGCGATGAAACGGCGGGGCCGGAAAATTCGTTGGGCAGCCGGATTGACCTTAGTCATATTAGCAGTGCTTGTTACGACCGGTGTGGCTCGACATTCCATGGCTGACTGGCGGACAGCAAGCCGGGCGAGCGCGGGAATTGCCCCAGACCCGGCAGTCGTGCAAGAGGCCATTGTTCAGGTCTACACGGCCCGGGCATACAGTTGGCGTGGCATGTTCGGTGTCCATAGCTGGTTTGCCGTTAAACCAACCGGGGCGTCTAAGTTCACGGTGTATGAGATCATCGGCTGGCGCCTCTATCATACTCACGATGACACAGTGCCGGGGACGGCACTGACTATTTCCCACCGGCCCGCCGATGGGCGGTGGTTTGGCAATATTCCAACGATCATCGCGGATATCCGTGGTGATGGCGTCGATGACATCATTCGGCGGATCGATATCGCGGCGCGTAATTACCCTTATAACGGTGAGTACAAGGTCTGGCCGGGGCCTAACTCAAACACTTTCACTGCGCACGTGGCGCGAGCCGTTCCTGAATTGAAGCTCGATCTACCGCCGACGGCCATTGGCAAGGACTACATCCCCGACGGCGTATTTGCTTCCACGCCGAGCGGAACCGGCTACCAATTTTCCTTGTTTGGCCTGTTTGGGGTCTTGGCCGGCAAGGAGGAAGGCGTGGAGGTCAACTTGTTGGGATTGACCTTCGGGCTCGATTTTGCCGAGCCCGCTGTCAAGCTGCCTCTTGCTGGCCGGGTCGGATTCCAGGGATCATAGCCAGGCTGGCCAGAGCCGGGCAAATCTGTTAGCTGAGACCATCATGAGCATTTGGGGAAAAGTCATTGGCGGCGTCGCCGGGTTTGCCTTGGGCGGCCCGTTGGGCGCCATACTTGGCGCCGTGGCCGGTCATCACGTGGATAAAATGCGTGGAGGCGCCGGGATTGGCGGCGCTGATATGAACGCCCGTCAGGTTGCGTTCACCACGGCGGTCATCGTGCTATCGGCGAAGATGGCCAAGGCCGACGGCGTTGTCACCCGCGACGAGGTGGATGCCTTCAAGCAGTTGTTCCATATTCCACCGGATGAGATGGAAAGCGTCGGCCGTCTGTTCGATGAAGCCAAGCAGGAGTCCTCTGGCTTTGAGCCCTATGCGGAACAGATCGCCATGATGTTCTCCAGCGAGCCTGTTGTGCTGGAAGAATTGCTGGGTGGGCTGTTTCATATCGCCAAGGCGGATGGCCGAATTCATCCCGACGAGATCGCATTCCTGCGCATGACGGCAATGATCTTCGGATTCACGGAGCATGAGTTCGAACGACTGAAGACCATCTACCTCGGCGTTGAAGGGGAGACGGATCCATATGAAGTCCTAGGATTGACGCAGCAGGCCACGGACGCAGAAATCAAATCGACTTATAGAAAGCTGATCCGCGAAAACCATCCCGACACCCTTATCGCCAAGGGCGTACCTCAGGAATTCATCGACCTGGCCAACGAAAAAATGGCGATCATCAACGCCGCCTATGACCGCATTGAGAAACAGCGTGGTTTGAAGTGACTGATTGGACATCCCCCAACTACGATGATCGCCCTGCCGGGGCGGCCATCGACATGTTGGTCTTTCACTACACAGGCATGATGAGCGCTGTCGACGCGCTGGAGCGCCTCTGCGACAAGGAGTCGAAAGTCAGTGCTCACTATTTGATTGACGAGGATGGTACCGTTCACCAATTGATTGGCGAACAACACCGGGCCTGGCATGCGGGCGTTTCACACTGGCGCGGCGAGACCGACACAAACGCGCGCTCCATCGGTATCGAGATGGTCAATCCGGGTCATGAATTCGGCTACCGTCCGTTTCCCGATGAACAAATGACCGCGGCTGTGAGTCTGGCGGTTGAAATTCTGGGCCGCTACCCGATACCGCCACGCAACGTGGTCGGTCATTCCGATGTGGCACCCACCCGCAAGACTGATCCCGGCGAATTCTTCGATTGGAAGGGATTGTCAGAGAAGGGTGTTGGACTATGGCCTGGTGAAGCAGACATGCTAGATATGGATGCCGACCGACTGGCGCAAATGCTGTCTGATTTCGGCTATGATATCGCCGATTTCTCTAGCGCGCTCAAGGCGTTCCAGCGCCACTTCCGTCCGGAAAGGGTTACCGGCCGCATCGATCCTGAGACGGCTAGGCGCATGGCCGGGTTGATGGCGTTGATCTAGATGGGGATGAGATCATTATTCGACGTAAACATACTTGATCTCGTTCATCTCGTCCAAATCTGATATTCGCGCGATCAACGACTTCGTGATTTCCATTCCGGCAATTAGCAGCAGACTGCCGTCGGTCATACAGAGATCCCGAGCTAAAACATCGCCGGGTGTCAACTCGCTAATGGCCCTTTTCGTTCCACCGAGAGCTGCGGAGGAACCATCCGCCGATGGCGGGGCGCCGGCAATATGATCCCGGCCGGGAATAGGAATCACCTGGTAGGCTTCGACGTCGCGGATCGGCCGGATATCGTTGAAACAGCGAATGAACCTTTTTTCCAGCGTGTGCTTGTCAACCGGTTTGGGCAGGAAACCATCTGCATCCAACGCAAGTGCGGTTCCGTAATAGGGATTTTCGGTCAAACCGGAAAACATGATGACGTGCAGATCCCTCGGCATGTCTGCGTTGCCAGTGCGGACGTCTTTTAGAAAGCTCAGACCGTCCAAGGGCTCCATCTGAATGTCGCACAACACCAAATCGGGCTGGGTTTCAATCACCCGCTTAGCTGCCTGTGAACCGTCAACCGCCTCCTCGATTCTGCTCAACCCAATGTCCGACGCCATCCTGCGGACGAGCAGGCGGGTGATTTCGTCATCGTCAACGATAAGTAACCGTTTCCATTTTAGATTTGGTGCGAGCATTTGAGGTCAGGGTTTTCAGGTTGGAGTGGTTTGCGTCGCAATGTCACGATCACTATTTCGATTTTGGCAACCCAGCAAGGCGAATGCAACACAGCGCCTTGGTTCGCAGATTAACCACCATGAATGCTGATTGGCGCTTGACCCTGCCCGCCAGAGGCATAACTTACGCGGGCCAGACGGTCGGATGGCCGCCTCTGCCGCTTTCGGGTGGTGGGGGAGGAAAGTCCGGGCTCCACGGAAACACGGTGCCGGGTAACGCCCGGCGAGGGTGACCTTAGGGAAAGTGCCACAGAAAGCAAACCGCCCCGCCAACTGGTTTCGGCCGGCGCGGGGTAAGGGTGAAAGGGTGCGGTAAGAGCGCACCGCGCCCCCGGTGACGGGGGTGGCAGGGTAAACCCCACCGGGAGCAAGACCAAGTAGGGATGGTCGGCGGGGCTTGTTTACAAGCTGCCGCCAGGTGAGTTTCCGCACCGCCGTCCGGGTCGGTCGCGCGAGGCGTCCGGTAACGGGCGTCCCAGATGAATGGCCATCCCTCGCGGGTTCGCCCGTGGGGACAGAACCCGGCTTACAGACCGTCTGGCCTTTTTTCCATTTGTGGTGGGTGGAACACGCCCGCAAACGGTCACCGGTTGGACAAATTGTCGCCGGGATTTGGCGCTTCACTGAAAACACGTTCGCAATCGACCTTGGAGACTGAGAATCCGGGACAAATTACCGTTTGGAAACCCTTTGTTAACGCATGGAAATCCATAGTAATCCCATTGACGCCCATGAATACCCATGATATCCCATTATAGCCCAATTTTTGGCATGGTGGGATCAACCGCTGATAGCGGGTTTTCACCGGGTTACGAAAGCGGGTTCCGACTTCGGTCGGATGGGCGGGAGGCAGCGGTAACAACCGTTCTCCGCAAGCGTCGGCAGAAGCCGGCGTGAATGATTGGACTGGGGGCCTGCATGGCACTGTTTGTTGGCCGGCACGTCAACAAGATTGACAAGAAGGGACGGGTGTCCGTGCCCAAACCCTTTCGCTTGGCTTTTCAGAGCCTGGGCGAAACCCGGATTTACGCCTATCCCCTGTTTAAACATGCGGCCATTGAAGCCTGCGGTGAAGACTTCATGGTTCGCCTGAGCAGCAGCTTGGACGACCTGGATATGTTCTCCGATGAACAGGACGACTTAGCCGCCGTCATTTTGGAAAACGCTCATGCGCTGCCCTTTGATCCCGAAGGCCGCATCGTACTTCCCATGGAGTTGGCGAAACATGCGGGGCTCTCCTCGCAGGCCGTTTTTGTCGGCCGCGGCGCGCGCATGCAGATTTGGGAACCCAAGGCCTACGAATTAAACCGCCAGACCGCGTTTGAGCGAGCCCGTGCCCGGGGCGCTACCCTACGCTTGCGCGACGCACCGGATTCCGGCGACGGAGGCGGCCAATGACGAATGTCCGATCTCATATTCCAGTCATGTTGGATGAAGTGTTGACCGTCTTAGAACCCCGCGACGGCGCCATCTATGTGGACGCCACCTTTGGTGCCGGCGGTTACTCACAAGCCCTGCTTGATGCCGCCAATTGTACGGTGTGGGGCATCGATCGTGATCCCCTCGCAACCTCTCTCGGGTACAAGATGGCTGAAAGCTATCCCGGACGTTTGACGGTGTTGAGTGGCCGATACAGTGAAATGTCCAAGTTGCTGGCCGATGTCGGCGTCGGGCAGATTGACGGCGTGGCCTTGGATTTAGGTGTCTCTTCCATGCAATTGGACGATCCGTCCCGCGGGTTCTCCTTTCGCGGTGATGGCCCCCTGGATATGCGAATGGGTACGGGCGGAGTGTCGGCCGCCGATGTGGTCAACGAAATGGCTGAGGCAGAGCTCGCCGATGTCATTTACCGCTATGGTGAGGAGCGAGCGTCCAGGCGCATCGCCAAGGCGATCGTCGAATTGCGCCACCAGACGGCCATCACGCGCACCAGTCAGTTGGCCGAGTTGATCCGGACCGTGGTCCGAAAGTCGAAAGATGGATTGGATCCAGCGACCCGTACTTTCCAAGCGCTTCGAATTTACGTCAACGAGGAGTTGGAAGAATTGGAGCAGGGATTGCGGTCGGCGGAGCTGCTGCTGGCGCCCGGCGGCCGATTGGCCGTAGTTTCCTTCCATTCGCTCGAAGATCGACAGGTTAAGCAATTTCTTAAGTCAAGATCCGGAACGCCATCGCGGCCGTCTCGACACCTGCCGATGTCAGATGCCGAGGCCGCGGAGCCGACGTTCCGCCTAGTCCGGCGAGGTGCCGTCAAGCCGAAGCCTGCAGAATCCGCACGCAATCCGCGCGCCCGCTCGGCGCGGTTGCGTAGCGCCGAGCGGACGGCTTCGCCGGTCCGGGAAGCAGCATAGGGGAGGGTTGGAAAATGATTCGTCACACCACATTGCTATTCGCTCTCCTGGCCATTGGCGTCGGTCTGACTCTGTTTGTGGTCAAAGTTCAAGTGCAGGACCTGGAGGAGCAGCTCACGTTGCTCAACAGGACCTTGATCAAGGATCAGCAGAAAATCCACGTTCTTCGGGCTGAATGGAGTCATCTGAATGAGCCGGCGCGCTTGCGCGAATTGGCGCAGCGATATCTGGATGTCGGACCCATAGGAAGTAATCAGATTGTCACGCCGGCGGGCCTCACGGACAGGCTTTCCGAAGAATTGGCGCCGACTAAATATCGTGCTGGTCCCGAATTCCAACCGATCAGTTTAGGTGGAGGGCAACCTTGAGCGTACGTCAAGCACACAAGGGAGCGGCGCCCCGTAAACTGGACGGCGTTCGTAAGCATGCCCTGGAAACGGGCCGCAACCGGTTACTAGTTACGGCTGTGGTTTTGAGCATGACATTCGCTGCCGTCGTCGTACGGCTTGTTGATCTCATGGTCACGAACGGTGGGTTCGAGCCGTTGACGGCACAGGCCAATCCGGATAATGGGCAGCCGACCGGCCGTGCCAATATCCTCGACCGCAATGGGCTCATCCTGGCAACCAGCTTGCCCACCGTGTCGTTGTATGCCGATCCCCAGGCCATTCTTGACGCGGACGATGCAGCCGAGAAAATATCGACCGTGCTGCCCGGTCTCAACCGGGCGGAAACCCTGGTCAAACTGGGTTCGCAAAGCCGTTTTGTATGGTTGGCGCGAAACCTGACACCGCGTCAGCACTACCAGATCAATCGATTGGGAATTCCCGGTGTGGCTTTCCTGCGGGGCGAACGGCGGGTCTATCCGCACGGGCATCTTGCCGCTCACGTGCTCGGGTTGACTGATGTCGATGGCCGGGGCGTTGCCGGCATTGAACGCTACTTTGATCACACGCTCCGGGCCGGAGGCGAGGCGTTGCGGCTCTCTCTTGACTTGCGTGTGCAAGCAATCTTGCACGAAGAGTTAACCGCTGCCGTGAACGAGTTCAAGGCAATTGGAGCCACGGGTGTAGTGCTCGACGTGAATAATGGCGAGGTCGTGGCCATGGTGTCGTTGCCTGACTTCGATCCGAATGCACCGGGTCAGATCCGTGGGGACGCCGGTTTCAACCGGGCAACCAAAGGCGTCTATGAGATGGGTTCCACTTTCAAGCTGTTCACGGCCGCCATGGCGCTTGATTCGGGCGCCGTAAATCTCGATGGCGGATATGATGCCAGCAAGCCGATCCGCGTCGCGCGGTTTACGATCAGCGATTATCACGCCAAGAATCGATGGCTCTCCGTACCCGAAATTATCCTCCACTCGTCCAACATCGGCGCCGCCAAGATGGCGATGGACGTGGGAACTTTGGGCCAGCGCGAGTATCTGGATCGATTTGGATTGCTTAAACCGGCATCGGTGGAACTGCCGGAAATCGGCAGTCCGCTAACGCCGCCCCGGTGGCGTGAGATAAACACCATGACAATTTCCTATGGCCATGGCATCGCCGTCAGTCCGTTACAGTTGGTGGATGGCATCGCCGCTCTGGTCAATGGCGGCCTTCGCCGGACACCCAGTCTGCTGTTTCAAGGTCGGCGGCATGTCGATGGCGAGCGGGTGGTCTCAAAGCGGACGTCGGAACAGATGCGCGGATTGATGCGGTTGGTGGTCACCGGCGGTACGGGCCGCAAGGCCGAGGCGCCTGGTTATCTCATCGGCGGCAAAACCGGCACGGCTGACAAGTTGACAAACGGCGGGTATGTGTCCGGCGCCAAGATTTCCTCGTTCGTCGGGGCATTTCCCATCAATGACCCGCGCTACGTGGTTCTTGCCCTGGTTGACGAGCCCAAGGGGAACAAGCGCACCTTCAACTATGCCACTGGCGGTTGGGTCGCGGCGCCCGTTGTCGGCCAAGTGGTCGAGCGCATGGCGCCCATGGTCGGCATCGCGCCGAACCCCGATGCTGACTTTGCGACACCACCGCTGGGAACCCGGAAAACATTGGCCTCGTCAGGAGCATCCGCGCCGCCGAAGTCGCAGACCGATGCGCCCACGGGGCGAAAGCGTTTGGTCGCACGGGCCGAAGTGCCGCTTCCTGTGTCATCCGATTGGCAGTCGGCGCCGGGAATGCAAACGGAAGCGGAGGAAGGGCTTATTTTACGGACACGTGCGGCGTTGGCCGGCGTTGTCTCAGCAAATGAAGATCAGGTCCGCATGCTGCGGGCGGTGCGAACTGTCCTGGAGAGGGACCTTGTGGCTCGTTGACGTACTGGAAGGAACACACGGCGAAGTGACGAACGGACTTGCACCCGTCGACAGAGAAATCACCGGGCTCACCTGCGATTCGCGTCGGGTAGAGCCCGGCTTCCTTTTTGCCGCGTTGCCAGGGACTCAGACGGATGGCCGTTCCTTCATTCCGGAAGCATTGAGCCGAGGTGCGGTGGCTGTCCTGGCACAGCCGGGTACGGTGATAGATGCAGAGTCCGGCATTCCGCTGGTTACCGACGAAAATCCACGACGTGAATATGCGCTCATGGCGGCGCGGTTCTTTGCCGAACAGCCCGAAACCGTTGTCGCCGTGACTGGAACAAATGGCAAGACATCGGTGGTTTCCTTCCTGCGCCAAATCTGGAGCGGTCTTGGGTACAAGTCTGCGAGTGCTGGAACACTGGGGATTGAATTAGCTGGATTTGGCGCCGGCGATGCTCCTGATTTCAACGAGGCCACCCACTTGACTACACCCGACCCGGTGGATCTCCATCGCAATCTTTTTGACCTGAGCGAGCTTGGCGTAAAGAGACTGGGGTTGGAAGCTTCCAGTCACGGTCTCGCTCAATATCGCCTTGATGGTTTACGTGTCGCCGCTGCGGCGTTCACCAATTTGACGCGAGACCATCTCGATTACCATGGCGCCATGGTCGATTACCTGGGTGCCAAGATGCGGCTGTTCTCGGAAATTCTCGTGGACGGCGGCACTGCCGTGGTGAATACGGACTCCGACTACTCCGATGCAGTGATCGCTGCTAGCCGCGGGCGGGGGCACCGTGTTCTGACCTACGGCAGTCAAACGGCTGATATTCGGCTCTTATCAATCCAATCACTGACTGATGGGCAGCGTCTTGAGTTGCAAGTGCTCGGCCACCCCATGCAACTAACTTTGCCTTTGGCTGGCGGTTTTCAGGCGTCAAACGCACTCTGCGCCCTGGCCCTTGCTGTTGCCGTTGGTGACGATCCCGAGGCCGTCGTCGCTCAAATTCAAAGTTTGGAAGGAGCGCCGGGGCGGGTCGAACTAGTCGGCCACCATGTTAGCGGCGCTCCCGTTTTTGTCGACTACGCACATACACCGGACGCACTGGCCAGCGTACTCAAGGCGCTCAGGCCACACACGACAAATGACCTGCGCGTGGTATTTGGGTGCGGCGGCGATCGTGATCCAGGGAAGCGCCCGGAAATGGGCGATGTGGCCTGTAAGAACGCAGATATTGTTATCGTTACCGACGATAACCCGCGGACCGAGGATCCGGCAGCCATTCGCGCACAGACCATTGCAACCTGTCCCGGCGCCGTAGAGATCGGTGATCGGGCCGAAGCTATCTCCGAGGCAATCAAGGGTCTTAAGGCCGGCGATCTGTTGATCGTAGCGGGCAAGGGCCATGAGACAGGACAGTCAATTGGCGACATGGTGCGTCCCTTTGACGATGCTAACGTCGTCCGCGCCATTCTAAAGGAACTCGCTCAATGACCGTGGGGCAAGGTCAATTTCTGTGGACCGCTGAGCAAGCTGCCGCCGCAACAAGTGGCCAATGGCGAGACGCCTGGCAGGCGACGGGTATCTCCATCGATAGCCGCACAGTGCAACCGGACGATCTGTTCATCGCCTTGTCCGGCCCGAGATTTGACGGTCATGAATTCGTTGCCACTGCCCTCAAAAATGGCGCCGTTGCCGCCATGGTCCATTTATCGACCGATGAACTGACAGGCGAGTGCCCCGCGGAAAGGTTGCTCGAAGTAAGAGATACGATGATTGCGCTTGAAGCCCTGGGCCGATCCGCCCGCGATAGGACAGACGCCCAAATCATTGCGGTCACCGGCAGTGTGGGCAAAACCGGCACCAAGGAGCTACTGCGACTGGTGTTATGTGCTCAGGGCCGGGTCGCATTTAGCGAAGGTAACCTAAACAATCATTGGGGCCTCCCCCTCAGCCTCGCTCGTATGCCAATTGATTCTAAGTTCGGGATTTTTGAGATGGGTATGAACCACGCCGGCGAAATTCTATCGCTGACTAAGATGGCCCGACCACATGTGGCTTTGATCACGACAGTGGAACCGGTTCATAGCGCTTTTTTCAGCTCCATCGAAGATATTGCTGACGCAAAGGCGGAGGTGTTTCAGGGGGTGGAGCCGGGAGGAGCCGTGGTCGTCAACCACGACAACCCGAGCTATTCACGATTGGTTGCGGCCGCCGAGGCAGCGGAAATTCAGAGCATTCGCTCGTTTGGGACCGCCGTGGAGGCAACGGATCGCCTGCTCGGATTTGAAACCAATGGCGAGGGGAGTGACGTAGAAGCCGAGATCGGCGGTCAACGGATTGAGTATCGCATTGGGGTGCCGGGCCGCCATTGGGTGATGAATTCTTTGGCAGTCTTGGCCGCTGTTGATTTGGTCGCTGGCGATGTCAAGGAAGCGGCGTCACGGATGGTCGAGATGCAGGGACTCACAGGCCGCGGTCGTCGTCACACGGTTGCCGTGCCGGGTGGCGCCTATGTGCTTATTGATGAAAGCTACAACGCCAGCCCTGCATCGGTCACAGCTGCCTTGCATGTTCTTGGCCAAGCTCAAGTTTCTCGTGACGGCCGCCGGATCGCAGTGCTTGGCGACATGCTGGAGTTAGGACCAGAATCAGAAGCGCGTCATGCCGAATTGGCGGATGTCCTGGTGGCGCAAAACATTGATCTTGTATTTACCGCGGGTCAATACATGGCGACTCTATCCGACGCACTGCCGGCCGCCATGCGTGCCGGCCATGCGAGTACGACGGCAAATCTGGTTCCCATGGTCGTCGCCACTGTCAGACCGGACGATGTAATTTCTGTTAAGGGATCTTTGGGGAGCCGCACAGGCATCATCGTTGACGCCTTGCTTGAATTGGAATTTGAGGGCGGCGATATGCCACGCGCCGTCAACGGGGAGTAGGGGGAATGCTTTATCACATCCTCTTTCCCATGGCCGACCAGTTCGCGGCGCTCAACGTTTTCCGCTACCTGACATTCCGTACCGGCGGAGCCGTTATCACCGCCTTGGTTATCAGTTTCATGTTCGGTCCGGTCCTGATCGATGCGCTCAAGAGCCGTCAGCAAGGCGGGCAGCCAATCCGTAGCGACGGTCCCGAGGGGCATCTGTTAACCAAGCAAGGGACGCCGACCATGGGCGGTTTCATGATTTTGTTGGCGTTGGCCCTGGCGACCTTGCTGTGGGCTGACCTGACCAATGATTTCATTTGGGCTGTGCTCGGCGTTACCATCGCCTATGGCATGATTGGGTTCCTCGACGACTACATGAAGGTAACCCGTCGCGACAGCAGTGGCTTGTCGGCAAAGCTCAAGCTCTTCCTTTTGACATCCATAGCCGCCGTTACGGCTTTTTGGATCATGCATCGCCTACCGGCCGAATTGACCACCACACTGGCCGTACCGTTCCTGAAAGATGTGCTGCTCGACCTCGGGTGGATGTTCGTGGTGTTCGCCGTACTGGTCATGGTTGGGGCGTCCAACGCTGTCAATCTGACCGACGGATTGGATGGTCTGGCCATCGTGCCAGTCATGATCGCGGCTGGTGTGTTTGCTTTGATTGCCTATCTGGCGGGAAACACTGTGTTTTCCAACTATCTGCAAATCAATTACGTGCCGGGCAGCGGCGAGTTGGCTGTGTTCTGTGGCGCCTTGGTCGGGGGTGGACTCGGGTTTCTTTGGTTCAATGCGCCACCTGCCAAAATATTCATGGGCGATACCGGTTCCTTGGCTCTTGGCGGCGCGCTCGGCGCCGTCAGCATCGTCACCAAACACGAACTAGTGCTCGCCATCGTTGGCGGGCTGTTCGTCCTGGAGACTGTATCGGTGATTGTTCAGGTGATCTCATTCAAGCTCACGGGTAAGCGCGTATTCGCCATGGCGCCGCTGCACCATCATTTCGAAAAGAAAGGGTGGGCGGAAAGCCAAATCGTCATTCGGTTCTGGATCATCGCCAGCATTCTGGCCTTGGCCGGCCTTTCAACATTGAAGCTGCGGTGAGGTGGGAATGATCGACGTCTTCGCATTTCATACTCTTCCCGTTGCTGTCCTTGGACTCGGCCGTTCGGGTTTGAGTGCGGCAAAGGCGCTTCAAGAAAGCGGTGCCAAAGTTTGGGCCTGGGACGATAGCAAGGATGCGCGCGCAAGGGCCGAGGCCGAAGGTATCCCTATAGTTGATCTCAGCACCTGCGATTGGTCCGAGTTGACTAGCTTGATCCTGAGTCCTGGAATTCCTCTCCACCATCCGGCACCTCACAAGATTGTCGAGTTAGCCCGTGCAGCTCGTTGCGAAGTTATTGGTGACGTTGAGCTATTGGCCCGCTCGCAACGCGAGTCGGCCTATATGGGTATTACCGGGACGAATGGAAAATCAACGACCACGGCCCTGATCGGCCACATCATGCAAACTTCCGGTCGCGAGGCGGAGGTCGGCGGCAATTTAGGTATTCCGGCCCTGGAGCTGGAAGGAATGGGAACTGAAGGCACGTTCGTGCTCGAAATGTCGTCTTATCAGTTGGATCTGACCGTTTCCATCACGTTTGACGTGGCCGTGCTGCTCAACATCAGCGCTGATCATTTGGACCGGCATGGTGGCATGGACGGGTACATCGATTCCAAAAAACAGATATTCCATCGCCAGACCAAGCCCCGGACTGCTGTGGTCGGTATCGACGACAGCTTCTGTCGGGCCATATTCGAGGAATTGAAACAGGCGGATGAGCAAGTCGTCATACCGGTTTCCGGATCACAGCGTGCTCACGGCGGCGTCTATATCCAAGACGGCATTCTAATCGACGATACAGAAGGGCAGGAAACGCCTGTCTGCGAGTTGATCGGAATAGCCAGCCTACCCGGCGTTCACAATTGGCAAAACACTGCCGCTGCCTATGCGGCGGTCAAGGCGGCCGGTGTAGCTCCCCACGCTGCGATGGCTTGCATCCAGAGTTATCCGGGTTTGGTTCACCGCCAGGAACCGCTCGATATGGTTGATGGTATCGCCTACGTCAACGACAGCAAGGCGACCAACGGAGAAGCTGCGGCCCGGGCCTTGGTTTGCTACGACAATATTTATTGGATTGCCGGTGGTCGGCCAAAGGAAGGCGGACTTGCCGCAACCGCCACCTATTTGGACAACGTTCGTCACGCCTATCTCATTGGTGAAGCAGCACTCGAATTCTCGCAGGCCCTGGACGGCCGCGTCGCCTATTCCATCTCCGGTGATCTCGCCGCCGCCGTAGAGGCCGCCCGTACTCAGGCGAAGAAAGACAAGCTGGACGGCGCCGTTATCTTGCTGTCGCCGGCCTGCGCATCGTTCGACCAGTTTGACAGTTTCGAAGCCCGGGGTGACGCCTTCCGCGAGATGGTTGAGGGCCTCCCGGGGGAACACATCGATCCGTTTGAAGAGCCCGGTATTTTTCCTCATGCGAGCCAAGCCAACAACGGCGGGGAGGCGGCCTGATGAGCACGTTTGCCCGCACCGATAAGAGCTTGGTCGGCCGTTGGTGGTGGACCGTGGATCGCTGGACTATTGCGGCGCTTTGGGCTCTCATTGCCATGGGCGCAATTCTGACCTTAGCCGCTTCGCCGTCAGTAGCCGAGCGCATTGGTCTCGATACATTCTATTTTGCCCGCCGCCAAATCGCTTTCCTTGGCATCGGGGCCACAATCATGCTGGCGGTCTCGTTCCTTTCCTCCCGCGGGGTCCGTCGTCTGGCCATTGCGTGCGCGGCAGTGGCGATCATCTTGATGATCGCCACCCTTGTTGTTGGTTCCGAGATTAAGGGCGCCACTCGTTGGCTTCACTTCGGCGGCCTCTCCATGCAGCCGTCAGAGTTCGTTAAGCCTGGATTTGCCGTCCTCGCTGCATGGCTGTTCGCGTCTCAGCGGCTCGATGACCGGTTTCCTGGTTACGCCCTGGCAACAGGCCTTTTCGCAGTCGTCGCGGGCCTGTTGTTGCTGCAGCCGGATGTCGGCATGTGCATGGTCGTCGCCGCCATTTGGGGCGTTCAGTTCTTTGTTGCCGGTTTGCCGCTGGTAATGGTGATGGCCGTGGCGCTGGTATTCATGGCTGGCAGCGTTGCCGCTTACTTCACCTTCGATCACGTACAGATTAGGGTTGATCGTTTTCTTGACCCGGCCGCAGGTGAAGGTTTTCAAGTTGCCCGTTCGCTTGATGCATTCCGCAACGGCGGCTGGGCCGGACGTGGTCCGGGAGAGGGCCGCATCAAAGAGGTCCTGCCCGATGCCCACGCCGACTTCATATTTGCCGTAGCAGGTGAGGAATTCGGGCTGATTGCCTGCTTGTTGTTGGTGGCGCTGTTCGTGTTCGTGGTGCTGCGAGGGGTTAGCCGGGTACTTAAGAGCGACGATGTATTCGTGCTCTTGGCGGTTACCGGATTACTGGTTCAATTTGCCGTCCAGGCCATCGTAAACCTTGGCTCTACCGTCAATCTAATTCCGCCCAAGGGAATGACCTTGCCCTTCATTTCGTATGGCGGGTCTTCGACCCTCGCACTGGCAGTGGGTATGGGCATGGTCTTGGCCTTGACGCGCGAACAATCTTCCACGGGGAGGCCAAAATGACTACTGGCCGCTCCCCCCTGGTCGTTCTTGCCGCCGGCGGTAGCGGCGGCCATGTCTTCCCGGCTGAGGCGCTGGCTGTCCAATTGACCGATAGGGGTTGCCGTCTGGCGCTAGTAACGGATCGCCGCGGCGATGCCTTCAGTGAGTCGCAAAGCAATGTTGAAACTCACCGGGTGCTTGCCAGTGGCGTCGCCGGCAAGAGTTTCATGCGGCGTTTGAAAAGCGCCCCGGAATTGGCTATCGGAACTTGGCAGGCTCGCCAGTTGTTGAAGCGTTTGAAGCCGGCGGCTGTGATCGGATTTGGCGGTTATGCATCGGTCCCCACTATGCTTGCGGCCCATTTCGGTGGTTATAGTACGGCTATCCATGAACAGAACGCGGTTCTCGGGCGCGCCAACCGCCTGTTGGCCTCACGGGCAGGCCGTATCGCTACCAGCTTTGAATCCGTGGACGGTCTGTCACCGGAATCAGAACGAAAAGTGGTGCGGACAGGAATGCCTGTTCGAGCCGCTATCGGCGCAGTTCGCGATTATCCTTACCCCGCCCTCGATGACCGTTCGGCGGTCGATATCCTTGTTGTCGGTGGATCCCAAGGAGCGCGTGTCTTAAGCGATGTCGTGCCGGCGGCCATGGCGCGGTTGGACGAGACACTTAGAGAGAGGCTGCACGTTACTCAACAATGTCGACCCGAAGACTTAGACCGAGTTCGCGCTCTCTATGCCCAATCTCGCATTAACGCCACGCTCGATAAATTCTTCGCTGACATTCCCGAGCGGCTGGCTCAAGCGCACCTAGTAATCAGCCGTGCCGGCGCCTCGGCTGTGGCCGAGATCACGGCGGTTGGCCGGCCTGCCATTTTGGTACCCTATCCGCATGCTATCGATAATCACCAGGACCGAAATGCCTACGCCGTTAATGCGGCCGGGGCCGGGTGGCTGATGCCGGAGGAGGCCTTTGACGCGGCAAGCTTGGCAGGACGTCTCGATTCGCTAATCGGCTTACCCGCCATACTCACACAGGCCGCGCACTGTTCGAAATCGGTGGGGCACCCTAACGCGGCTGTTGCATTGGCCGACATGGTCATGGAGATGGTTTCGATTGATGGCGCCAATGGCGGTGGATCTTCTGATCGGAGGCATGCGGCATGAGGCGGCTTCCACTAGATATCGGGACGATACATTTTGTCGGCATCGGCGGCATTGGCATGAGCGGTATTGCAGAGGTGCTTCATACCCTGGGTTATACGGTTCAGGGCAGCGATGTTTCTGACAATGTTAACGTCCAGCGCCTGCGCGATTTGGGGATTGGCATTGCTATTGGCCATGCGCCGGAAAATCTTGGAGATGCTCAGGCGGTGGTGATTTCGACCGCCGTAAAATCCGATAATCCCGAAGTTTCGGCAGCCCGTCAGCAAATGATTCCGGTGGTGCGGCGTGCCGAAATGCTGGGCGAACTCATGCGGCTCAAATGGTCTATCGCCGTTGGTGGAACCCACGGCAAGACGACCACGACCTCGCTGGTCGCCGCAGTTCTCGACACGGCAGGGTTGGACCCGACCGTAATCAACGGCGGAATCATCAACGCCTGGGGCTCTAACGCTAGACTGGGCAACGGTGATTGGATGGTCGCCGAAGCCGATGAGTCCGATGGTACTTTTCTCAAGCTGCCGGCCACGATTGCCGTTGTTACCAATATCGACCCTGAGCACCTGGACCACTACGGCTCCTTCGATCAGCTTCGCGACGCATTTGATAGTTTCGTTGAGAACATTCCGTTCTATGGATTTGCCGCTCTATGTGTCGATCACCCGGAAGTGCAGGCGATGATCCCCCGGGTCTCCGATCGCCGCATAATCACCTACGGTTTCAGCCCTCAGGCCGACGTACGGGGTATCAACTTACGAAGTGATCAAGGCGGCATCCGATTTGATGCGGCGATCACCGAACGCAAGAGCGGCAATGAGCGGGTGATGGAAGAACTGTATTTGCCCATGCACGGTGAGCACAATGTCCAGAACTCCCTGGCTGCCGTTGCCATCGCCAGTGAAATGAATTTGGATGATGCCGCCGTGCGCCGGGCTTTGGCGGAATTTGGTGGCGTCAAACGGCGTTTCACCCGTGTTGGCGAAGTCGGCGGCGTCTCAATCATTGATGATTATGGTCATCATCCGGTCGAGATCACAGCCGTATTGAAGGCCGCCCGTCAGGCTACGGAAGGACGGGTGATCGCCGTCGTTCAACCGCACCGGTTTACCCGGCTGCGCGATCTGTTTGAAGATTTCTGCACCTGCTTCAACGATGCTGATTGTGTTGTTGTCGCCGATGTATACTCCGCCGGCGAAGACCCGATCGACGGTTTCGACCGCGATAGCCTTGTCGAAGGTTTGCGCCATCATGGACATCGCGCCGCCACGGCGCTTTCGGACCCGGATCAATTGGCTGACGTCATTAACGCAATGGCTGTACCCGGCGATATGGTGGTGTGCCTCGGCGCCGGAACCATCACTGCTTGGGCCAATGCTCTTCCCGATCAACTGTCACGCTTAAAGCCAGGTGTAAAGGAGGCTGCGAATGATGCCGGCTGAGCTTCCTCTTCCTCGGTTGATCGAACGGTTGCCTAACGTCCGTGGCACGCTGGAGGAGAGTGTATCACTCGCGCGTTTTACCTGGTTCAAGGTGGGTGGTCCCGCCGAGGTTCTGTTTCGTCCGGCTGGCCGCGATGATCTGGTCGAATTTCTACGCGGCAAACCCGCTGATGTCCCGATTACGGTGATCGGTATGGCATCCAACTTATTGATTCGAGACGGTGGTGTGAATGGTGTCGTCATTCGGCTTGGCCGCGAGTTCTCCGGGATCACGGTGGAAGGGACGGAAATTGTTGCCGGTGCCGGCGCGGCCGGCATCAATGTTGCGCGCCGCGCCCGTGATGAGGGAATTGCCGGGCTAGAGTTCATGGCTGGTATACCCGGCGCCGTGGGCGGCTCAATCAGCATGAATGCCGGCGCCTACGGTCGTGAAATGAAGGACATCGTTGTCTCAGTTGAGGCGGTTAGTGATGCCGGTGAAACATGCGAACTGAGCGTCGCCGATCTCAAGTTTAGGTATCGCCATTGCGGTGCCGGAGACAAGATATTTACCGCCGCACGGTTGGCGGGTGAACGCGGTGTCAAATCGGAAATTGGTGAGCGGATGTCTGAAATTCAGACTGAGCGTGAGGATACGCAACCGGTAAAGACGCCGACCGGCGGTTCCACCTTCGCAAATCCGCCAAACGCGAAAGCCTGGGAATTGATCGAGGAAGCTGGTTGCCGGGGTCTAACACGTCGCGGCGCCATGGTCTCCGACAAACACTGCAATTTCCTCATCAATTCCGGAGACGCCACCGCCGCTGATTTAGAAGGGCTGGGTGAGGAGGTGCGCCGCCGGGTCAAGGCCGAGACAGATGTGCTCCTGGAATGGGAAATTCGCCGGATCGGAGTTGCTGCTGGATCCGGCCCCGAGGAGGTGACCTCATGACCAAGCATGTGGCCGTGTTGATGGGTGGGTGGTCGGCGGAACGTGAAGTTTCCCTGGTCACCGGTGCCGCCTGTGCCAAAGGCCTTGCTGAATTCGGTTTCAATGTCACGCCAATCGATGTTCAGCGTGATATGGGGCCGTTGCTTACTCGGCTATATCCACGACCCGACGTCGTTTTCAATGCGTTGCACGGCCGGTTCGGGGAGGACGGCTGTGTTCAAGGCCTGCTGGATATCCTGGGTATCCCCTACACCCATTCCGGCCTGTTGGCATCTGCCTTGGCCATGGATAAACCGATGGCCAAATCGCTGTTCGCCGCCGCCGGCATCCCCGTGGCTGAACATGTTATCGCCAGCCGGGATGAGATTATGGATGGTGACGTCATGCCTCGCCCATACGTTATCAAGCCTCCAAACGAGGGCTCGAGCGTTGGCGTCCATATCGTCCGCGACGGAGACAATGGGCCGTTATTTGGAGAATCTGGATGGCCGTTTGGTCAGTCCGTTATGGTCGAAAAATTCATTGAGGGCCGCGAACTGAGTGTCGCTGTTATGGGTGACAGGCCCTTGGCGGTAACCGATATCAAAACGGACCGCGGTTTCTACGACTATGATGCCAAGTACGCCGATGGCGGCTCAACCCATGTGGTGCCGGCAGAGATCGATTCCAAGGTCTATGACGAGGCTATGCGTCTGGCTCTCGTCGCGCATCAGGCACTTGGTTGCCGGGGCGTGTCACGGGCCGATCTGCGTTACGACGGCGACAAGCTCTACATGCTCGAAATCAACACCCAGCCTGGGATGACGCCAACCTCATTGGTGCCGGAACAGGCGGCTCACATCGGTATCTCATTTGATGAACTGGTCACCTGGATGGTCGATCATGCGGAGTGCGATCAATGATCAAATTCTGGAAGAGGAAAACAACAACTTCAGCACCGACCGGCGCCCGGCCAAGGCCCCGGGTTGGGTCCATTTGGCGCAACCGGTGGCTCGCAGGGGCGCTGGTTGCTGTGCTGGTCGGTTTGGCCGCCGGTGGCGGCTGGTGGGGTTGGCGGACCGGTGTTGCGGGACGGCTGGTCGATCAAGCGAAATGGCGAATAATCGCTACATCGGCTGACATTGGATTCCGTGTCAATGATGTTCTGGTCATGGGCCGCGAGGAAACATCTCGGCAGGCCTTGCTCAAGGCCGTCAGATTGGTCCGCGGTGCGCCGATCCTAGCGTTCGATCTAGAGGCGGCGCGCCAACGCGTCGAGGCATTGCCGTGGATTCGACGGGCTACGGTTGAACGCATGCTGCCTGATACCGTCCTGGTAACAGTCGAAGAGCGGCGGCCCCTGGCACTTTGGCAGAATGATGGGCAGTTCGCGCTGATCGATTTTCATGGCGAAATAATTCTCCGCAAGGGATTGGAATCGTACAACAATTTGCTTGTCGTTGTCGGCAAGGGCGCGGCCAGCCGCGCGGCTAAGCTACTGGCCACTCTTGGTGTTGAGCCGGAGTTAATGGGAATGGTCAAGGCTGCCATTTGGGTCGGCGGCCGCCGTTGGAATCTACGCTTGAAGGGCGACATTGATGTCCAGCTACCTGAGCAGGATCCCGGCGCGGCTTGGAAGCGCTTGGCTGAGTACGAGAAAACTCACCAAGTATTGGAGCGTGACGTCCAGGTGCTCGATCTACGAATCCCTGATCGTTTGATCGTGCGAAAAGCGCCTCGGAAAGACAAGGCGGTGGCATCGCCGGGGCAGGAAACATGACATCCGCAATACAAGCCATTGATTTGAGGAAAAGACAAACATGAAGATCGGCGTCACACAAACGAGAGCGCGATCCGGCTTAGTCGCTGCATTGGACGTGGGTACGACCAAGATTTGCTGCCTTATTGCGAAACCGTCGGTCGACCGCGGCCCCTACGAGGAGAACGGGCCGCGTGTCGTCGGTATTGGGCATCAGGTTTCCAAAGGACTGCGGTCGGGTACCATCACCGATCTTGATCAGATTGAAGATTCCATTCGCGCCACCGTTGAGGCGGCGGAGCAGATGGCCGGCGAGAACATCAATGAGGTTATTGTCAATCTTGGCGGCGGAAAGCCTGTATCACGCCTGATCGCCTATGAGATCTCCATTGCCGGTCATCAAATCGGTGATGCCGACCTGCGCCGCATTCTTGATCCTGCCAATCTACTGGACCAACAGGACGCCGACCGCGAGGTACTGCATAATATTCCGGTTGGGTACAGCATTGACGGAAACCGAGGAGTCCGGGATCCGCGCGGTATGTATGGCCAGCGACTGGGCGTCAACATGCACGTCATCAGTGCGCTTAGCGGCCCCGTAAGAAATCTGGAAACTAGCATTGCGCGGTGCCATTTGGGTGTGGAAAGCACTGTTGCTTCTTCATATGCCTCGGCGCTGGCGGCCCTGGTTGAAGATGAAATGCAGATGGGCGCCACCTGTATCGACTTGGGTGGTGGCACCACATCCGTTGCCGTCTATTTTGATGGCGAACTTGTACATACAGACAGCATTCCGCTCGGCGGCATTCATATCACCAATGACATCGCTCGTGGTCTATCGACCCCGCTTAACCATGCAGAGCGCATGAAAACCCTCTACGGCAGCGCCATTCCTTCATCGATTGATGACCGGGAAGTCATAAAGGTGCCGCTGGTTGGCGAGGAAGACGCTGACGACACCAACCCGGTGCCGCGCTCCATGCTGGTCGGCATCATCCGTCCCCGTACCGAGGAAATTCTGGAAATGGTTCGCGACCGGTTGGCGAAGGCGGGTTTCGACAAGGTTGCTGGCCGGCGGCTTGTGCTGACCGGCGGCGGCAGTCAACTCACCGGAATTGGCGATTTGGCTGCGGGTATTCTGGACAAACAAGTTCGCCTTGGCCGCCCCATGAGCATTGACGGTCTTGCCGAGGTGGTTGCCGGACCGGCGTTTTCTACCTGCGCCGGCTTGCTGCACTACGCTGTCACCAGCAAGGCCGAGGCGCCAAGCGCCGCTTATCAACCGACTGCCGAGCAGGCCGGCCGGTTTGGTCGAATTGGCCAATGGCTGAAGGAGAATTTTTGAAATGAAACCCCTTACGTGCCCGAGAACCTGGGCGCAACCGTCGCAGAAGGGCGACAATGAAAATTTGCGTAGCCTCTGGTTGGCCGCGCACTTGAACCGAATTTCGCTCTTGCACACAAGGAGATCGACATGAGCATCAATCTAACCGTACCCAGCAATACGGAGACTCCGGATCTGAGGCCCCGTATCACCGTTGTCGGTGTCGGAGGCGGCGGGGGCAACGCCGTCAATAACATGATCCGGCGGGAATTGGGCGGAGTTGACTTCGTCGTCGCCAATACCGATGCCCAGTCGTTGGCGCGCTCAGGCGCGGAACGCAGGATACAACTCGGTGCCGCCCTGACCGAGGGACTTGGAGCCGGATCGAAGCCTGAAATTGGACGATCCGCCGTTGAAGAGTCTATTGACGCTATCCTTGGTGAACTGAGCGGGTCCCATATGGTGTTTATCGCCGCCGGTATGGGCGGTGGAACAGGAACCGGAGCCGCACCGGTCATCGCCCGCGCGGCGAAGGACGCAGGCATGCTGACGGTCGGCGTGGTGACAAAGCCATTCCAGTTCGAAGGCACTCACCGCATGCGGCTCGCGGAAGCGGGAATTGAGGAGCTTGAGCAGTATGTGGATAGCTTGATCATCATTCCCAATCAGAACTTGTTCCGTATTGCCAATGAACACACGACTTTTGCCGATGCCTTCAGCATGGCCGACGAAGTGTTGTACTCAGGCGTTCGCGGCGTGACCGACCTGATGGTTATGCCGGGACTCATGAATCTGGACTTTGCCGATGTGCGCTCCGTCATGAGCGAAATGGGCAAAGCAATGATGGGAACCGGTGAGGCGACGGGTGATCGCCGGGCCTTGGATGCGGCGGAAGCGGCCATCGCCAATCCGCTGCTGGATGACACCACCATGCGCGGTGCTAAGGGCGTGCTTATCAATATCACCGGCGGCCCTGACATAACGCTATTCGAGGTCGATGAAGCAGCATCGCGTATTCGTGAAGAAGTGGACCAGGATGCCTATATCATCTTCGGTTCCGCATTCGACGCGAGCCTGGAGGGGAGTATTCGTGTCTCGGTTATCGCCACCGGTATCAATGCGGGCATGGCGACGCAACAGTCGCCAACCATGCTCAGCCTATCCGATGCGTCAGAATCCTATCGTTCGCGGAGAGCTGAAGCCGCACAGCCGTCAGCGCCGAAGATATTGGAGGTGACCGAAGCAGCAACGGCGGAAGTGGAGGAAATTTCACTCACGGAAGAAATAGTGGGCGAGATTGATGATGCCGAAGCCTCTGAAATCGCCGAGGTGACAGAGTCCATCGAATCCGATGAGCCGGCGGCGGAAACGGCAGAAGACGAGGCAGAGGAACCGATGATTGAGGATACAGCGATCGAAACTGAACTCGAATCCGATGGAGCGGATGAAGTGCAAACGCCACATGACGAACCGCAGACGGAGGGTGCCACTGACGCCTTTATTCCCCCCAGGCCGGCGGTTTCGGAGGGGCCGGCTGAGCAACCGCAAGCCGAGCCATTTGCTGCGGCGGCCATGACCAACGGTGGCCGTGAACCGGACGTTATTGATGAAGATCAAGGCGAGGGTGGAGTCAAACCCAGCCTCTTCGAACGCGTCACGCGTACGGGCCGGGCGGCTGTATCAGTTGTTGTCGGTGATGACGCCCCTGAATCTTTGGAAGTAACGGAAAATAAAGGGATTTCTGCTACTCCTCAGTTTACGGATTCGGAACCTGAGAGATTGGAAGTGATCACAGAGATCGCCGGTTCAGAAAATGCGTCTGACGATCAGGTGGACATGACCGGATTGGAAGCCGAGGAGGATACTGCGGCAGATAACGCCGAAGAGGATATTCTCGACATTCCGGCCTTTCTCCGGCGCCAGGCAAACTAGGGGAAACCCCGGCTAACTGTTTGATTGGAAAGGTAACATACGGAAACAAAGAGTGATTTGTCCGAGTCCGGGGATGTTGTTACACACATCCTCGGACCCTGACAAAGTAAATGGGGTGGCGAGATGCGCTCGCCAGACAGTAAACGAGGGTTAGAAGTTTATCGATAGATGGGTTTTTCAAAGCAAATCAATGGATTGGACGCAAGCGCTGACGACAGGTTCGTTTCACAGCGGACTTTGAAGGGTCACATTCATAGTGATGGCGTCGCGCTGCACTCCGGTGAAGCGGTTTCCATGACACTGATCCCCGGCCATGCCGATAGCGGTATTATTTTCAAACGGACTGATGTTGACGGCCAGGATGCACTGGTTCCGGCTACTTGGGACAGGGTTGTTGACACCCGCATGTGCACCACGATTGCCAATGACGACGGTGTTCGGGTTGCTACTATTGAGCATCTGATGGCGGCCTTCGCTGGGTGTGGTATCGACAACGTGCTGGTTGAGATTGATGGCCCGGAAGTTCCTGTCATGGACGGCAGTTCCGGACCGTTTGTTATGATGATTGAGAGCGTCGGTGTCGTTGAGCAGGATAGTCCCCGGCGGATCGTTCGTGTTCTGAAGCCGATAAGCGTTGAGGACGGCGAAAGCCGGGCATCCTTGACACCGGGACCCTATTGCACCCTCGACATGGAAATTGATTTCGATAGCCGGGCTGTTGCTCAGCAGGCTTTGTCCGTCGGTTTGGTTAATGGCACCTTCTGCAAGGAACTGGCTGAGGCCAGAACCTTCGGGTTCCTGCACGAAGTTGAGCAACTCCGCGCCGCCGGTCTGGCCAAGGGCGGCTCGCTGGACAACGCGGTTGTCGTCAGTGGCGACGAAGTCCTCAACGAGGACGGCCTGCGCTATGACGACGAATTTGTTCGCCACAAGACACTTGATGCTGTCGGAGATTTGTATCTGGCCGGCGGTCAGATCATCGGCGGGTTCTCGGCAACCCGTACGGGCCATGCCTTGAATAATGCTCTCCTTAGAGCACTCTTCGCGGATGATGATGCCTGGTGTTACGATATGTCGCGCGGTGATGAGGTCGAGACTGCCGTGGATGGTGGTATCTTCGCTGAAACCGTTTCCGGTGTTAGCGTCTGACAAAAGCGACCTCGGTAGTCACTCGACCCTAAACGACCCGCTTTGGCGGGATTTTTTATGGCTGTATTGTCCGAATTTCAGATCATCGCTGGTCTTGCAAAGTGGTTGGATGGCCATGGTATAATTAATACTCCCGAGGGCTAGGTGCGTCCGACCTAATGATGAAACGATTCACACAGACTTACAGTTGCTTGTTCGATGGCGCGAACCTCGGCCGAGTGAGCCTGGTTATTGCACTATGCATTGTCGTGGCAGCCTGCGAGTCTAAGAAAAAAGAAGATTATGCGGAGCGTCCGGTTGAGGAAATTTATAACGAAGCCGTAGATCTGATCCAGGAGGGGAAGTACACCGCATCCACCTACAGGTTTGACGAAGTTGAGCGCCAGCATCCGTACTCAGTGTGGGCGACCAAGGCTCAATTAATGGCGGCCTATGGTTATTATCAAGCCAACCGTTACGATGATGCGATTATCGCCCTTGATCGGTTCATCCAACTGCATCCGACACACCACGACATTGCTTATGCCTATTATTTGAAGGGTTTAAGTTACTACGAGCAAATATCTGATGTCGCCCGCGATCAGAAAATGACCGAACTCGCGCTTGGTACGCTAAAGCAGTTGGTTACACGTTTCCCCAAATCGAAGTATGCCCGCGACGCCAAACTGAAGCTTGATCTCACGTATGACCATCTGGCCGGAAAAGAAATGGAAATTGGGCGATTTTACCACACTCAAAAACAATATATGGCCGCCATTAACCGGTTCCGGAATGTGATCGACAAATTCGGGACAACAACGCATGTACCGGAGGCCCTGCACCGCCTGACTGAAGCATATTTGTCACTCGGCATCGTCGATGAGGCGCGTAAAACCGCCGCCGTGCTTGGCCATAATTTCCCTGGCAGTGAGTGGTATATCGACTCCTACGAGATCATCGAGAACAAGCAGGTGCGTGAAACCACAGAAGACAAACCCTGGTATAAGTTCTGGTAGTCGACGAGAGATGTTGAGCAGCTTGTCCATCGCCGATGTTGTTCTCATTGATCGCCTGGAATTGGATATCAGCGCGGGGCTTTGTGTGCTCACGGGCGAGACAGGGGCCGGTAAATCGATCCTATTGGACGCTCTTGGACTGGCCCTCGGGGAGCGCGCCGAGGCGCGTTTGGTCCGTCACGGCGCCGAGCAGGCTGCTGTTACTGCTGTGTTTCACATCGAGGCCGACCATCCAGTGCGGGGTCATCTGTCAGAGCAGGGTATTACGCTGGATGAGAATGAATTGTTGCTGCGTCGCGTACTCAGCGCTGACGGCCGATCAAGAGCTTTTATCAATGACCAACCGGTCAGTGTCGGGCTCCTGAAGATGATTGGCGGCTTATTGGTCGAAATTCACGGCCAGTTCGAAAGCCAGCGTTTACTCAACCCGGCGAGCCATCTGGGGCTACTGGATGCATTAGGTGGTTACACGCCTTTGCGGCAGGAAACCGCAACGGCCCATCAGGCCTGGCAGAAAGCGGTTGAAGCCCATGCCGAGGCCGAGGAGGAAATGGCGGCAGCCCGGCGGGATGAGGAATTTCTCCGGCATGCCGTCAGCGAACTCACGGATTTGGCGCCGGAGGCAGGCGAAGAGACACGGCTCTCGGAGCAGCGAACTTTAATGATGCACGGAGAGCAACTGGTAGAGGCCATGAACAATGCCGCCCGGGACCTGGGCGAGGGGAGGGGTGCCGAGGAAAGATTGCAGAGCGCGCTTCGCGAATTGGAACGGGCGTCTGAGAAGGCCGGCGGACGCCTGGATGAAGTCATCGCCACATTGGATAGGGCCGCCAACGAAACGGCGGAGGGCTTGGCGTTGTTGGAGAAACTAAGCAGCGAACTCAGCTTCGATCCCGCCACGCTTGAGCAAGCGGAGGAGCGCCTGTTCGCCCTGCGCGCGCTGAGCCGAAAGCACGGCGTTTCGGTGGATGATCTTTCATCCCATGGCGACCAGCTGGCAATTCGTTTGGCGGCACTTGAGGATGGCGGGGCGGCACTTTCGGAGCTAGAGCGTAAGCGTAACGTAGCCCGATCCAGCTATGAGGATGCGGCCGGCGCCTTAAGCACCGCGCGCAAAAAAGCGGGCAAGAGCCTGGATCCGGCAATAAACGGAGAACTCGGTGCCCTCAAACTGGGACAAGCTGTATTCATCACAGAAATTACCCCATTGGCGGAAGAGTCTTGGAATGAAACTGGTAAGGATCGGGTTTCTTTTACTGCCGCAACCAATCCAGGCGCGCCCGCGGGACCACTGAACAAGATCGCATCCGGTGGCGAAATGGCGCGTTTCATGCTCGCGATCAAAGCCGTCCTTGCCGATGCCGACCCCGTCGCTACAGTCGTTTTCGACGAAGTCGATGCCGGCGTTGGAGGAGCCGTTGCAGATGCCGTGGGCGAACGGTTGGCGCGCCTATCGGAGAACAGTCAGGTTTTGGTAGTTACGCATTCTCCACAGGTAGCCGCCCGCGGCGCGCATCACTGGCGCGTCACCAAGGCGGCACACAATGGAGACAAGCAAGAGGTTAGTGCTCGAACCGGCGTCGATGTCCTGGACGGCACTGCCCGTAAGGAAGAGATCGCGCGCATGCTGGCTGGCGCCAGCATCACCGAAGAGGCCCGTGCCGCCGCTGATAGCTTGCTGGCGGGTGCGGCGGAATGAGCGACGACCTAAGGAACATCGACGTTGCCAATTTGTCGAAGCCGGATGCGGCGGTTGAGTTGGAGCGGCTTGCCAGCGAAATTGCTCAACATGACGAGGCCTATCACCAAAACGACGCACCGACCATTTCGGATGCCGACTATGACACCCTGAGGCAGCGAAACGAGGCCATTGAGGCGCGTTTCCCGGACCTCATTCGTGAAGACAGCCCGTCGAGGCGGGTCGGTGCGCCGGCCACGGGTGGGTTCGGTAAGGTAAACCATGCAGTACCCATGCTGTCTTTGGGAAATGCATTCGATGAAGCGGATGTTCGAGAATTCCATGATCGAATTCGAAGATTCCTTAAGCTTAGCGACGGTAGCGAAATTGAGATCGTCGGTGAACCCAAGATAGATGGTCTGTCCGTATCGCTCCGCTTTGAAACCGGGAAATTCACCCTAGGTGCAACCCGAGGCGATGGGGCCACCGGTGAGAATGTTACCGAGAACCTTCGCACATTGGCCGACAGTCAGTTGCCGAAGCAATTGCTCGGGAATGGGTTCCCCGACGTTTTGGAAGTGCGAGGGGAGGTTTACATGAGCAAATCGGATTTCGCCGCCCTCAATTCCCGCCAGGAAGAAACGGGAGATAAGGTTTTCGCCAATCCCCGCAACGCAGCCGCGGGCAGCCTTCGCCAGTTAGACCCAGAGATCACCCGCCAAAGGCCCCTATCGCTGTTTGTTTACGCGGCCGGAGAGGTGAGTAGGCCGGTAGCCGATACTCAGTGGGAGTTTCTGGAGGCGCTGAAGAGTTGGGGTTTTCAAGTGAATCCGCTCATTCGGTTGTGCCGGAGCGACAAAGATCTTCTTGGCCTCCATGCTGAGGTTGGAGATAACCGGGCCAACTTGGATTACGACATCGATGGCATGGTTTACAAGGTCAATCGCCTCGATTGGCAGGAACGCCTAGGATTTGTTAGCCGCGCGCCGCGTTGGGCCATCGCCCACAAGTTTCCCGCGGAAAAAGCGCAAACCACCGTCAATGGGATCGATATTCAGGTTGGGCGAACAGGCACGCTGACGCCGGTTGCGCGCCTGGAGCCAGTTACAGTCGGCGGCGTAGTGGTCTCCAACGCGACACTCCACAACGAAGATGAAATTCGGCGCAAGGACGTCCGGGTCGGCGATACGGTGGTGGTACAGCGCGCCGGCGACGTTATTCCGCAGGTCGTTGAAGTCGTTCTTGATAATCGCAAGGGCTCACCACCCGAGTACGAATTTCCCGATATCTGTCCTGAGTGCAAAAGCGCCGCCGTTCGCGAAGAAGGGGAGGCGGCGAGGCGCTGCACCGGCGGATTGGTCTGTCCTGCGCAAGCCGTCGAGCGCTTGAAGCACTTTGTGTCCCGCGATGCCTTCGACATTGAGGGGCTGGGCTCAAAACATATTGAGGCGTTCTGGCAGGATGGTCTGATTGCCAATCCAGCCGATATCTTCCGATTGCCGGATAAGCGCGACAAGATTGCTACGCGCGAGGGCTGGAAAGAGAGGTCCGTGGACAATTTGATCCAGGCATTACAAGCCCGCCAGACCATTGAATTGGCGCGCTTTATCTACGCCCTAGGCATTCCGCAGGTCGGCCAGGCAACGGCACGTTTGCTGGCCAAGCAGTATCTTTCCCTGGACGGTTGGGCAGACGCCGTCCTTAAGGCTGCGGACTCGGGGTCCGAGGCTTATGCGGAACTGATTAATATTGACGGCATTGGTGCGTCCGTGGCCGGCGATCTCGTCGCGTTCTTCGCCGAGGAACACAATCGCGATGTCCTCAAACAATTGGACGAGTTACTAACCATTCAGGACTTTGTCTCGGTCGATACAAGCTCAAGCCCGGTTGGCGGCAAGACCGTCGTCTTTACCGGAACACTTGAGGTTATGGGCCGGTCGGAAGCCAAGGCTCGGGCGGAGGCTCTGGGGGCCAAGGTGGTCGGTTCCGTATCGAGTAAGACGGATTTTGTTGTTGCTGGTCCCGGTGCCGGGTCAAAACGCAAGAAGGCGGAAGAACTTGGCATTGCCGTGCTCAGCGAGACGGAGTGGTTGGAGATGACTGAGAGCTGATCCAACTTGAGCAAAAAAAGAGGGCCCGAAGGCCCTTTGCGTCTCCCACGCGAAGGTAACTTAGTGAAGTTTCGCCGGCAATTCGCCGATGGCGCTATCGACCAGTTCGCTGGCTTTGCTTGCCGATAGCTTGTTGGCCAACAGCGAGCGGGCTGCTTCAATTGCGATATCGATTGTTGTGACGCGAATTTGCTCAATGGCCGCGGCCTCGGCCTGACGAATCCGGTCCTCAGCCGATTTTTCGCGCCGGGCCAGGGAGGCGGCGAGCAGTTCACGACCGTGCTCGGCTACGCGCTCGGCGTCCGATTTGGCGCGTGCTGCAATGTCTTCCGCTTCCTTGGCGGCATCGCGTTGCTTCTTCTGATAGGTAGCAAGTAAGTCCTGCGATTCCTTGAGCAGCGCCTCCGCTTCGGCAATTTCATTGCGAATCTTATCGGCCCGACTGTCCAGGCCACTGGTAATGATGCCGAAAGCCGGCTTGGCCAGGACGACGATAAAAAGGCTAAAGGCAACAAGCACCCAAAAGGTTGGATCATGGAACATTTCCGTCTACCCTCTCGGCTTCATCGCGGCATCGACCGCTTTGGCGATATCATTATCGCTTACCCCGTCACCCAGGAACCTCTCGGACGCGGCAGCGGCCACTTCGACGGCTGTTTCGCGCACGTTGCCGAGAGCTTCCTCGACGGCGGCGGCGATGGCAGCTTCGCTCGCGGCTACTTGCTCCGCCAGCTTACCGGCTAGCTCAGCTTCGCGTTTAGCGGCTTCCTCGGCCAACTCGGCATTGGCAACGGCGATCATGGCCTGAGCCTCGGCCCGGGATTCAGCCAGGGCCGCCTCATAGGCTTCAATTGCGGCCTCGGCTTCTTTCTTGATGTCGGCTGCCTTGCCTAAGTTGTCGTTGATGCGCTTTTGGCGGTTTTCAAGCACGTCGGCGACCCGAGGTGCCATCACCCGCCAAACCAGTAGGAACAGCACACCAAATGTGACCACAAGCCAAAAGACCTGTGAGGAGTAGGTTGTGATATCCAGTTGCGGCATGTTTTGCCCTTCGCAAAATCCGCTACGACAGCCCGGCGATTACCCACGTTGGGAGCGCCGCGCCAATTCGTCAGCAGGACCTACAAGAACAGAATCATAAACGCGATGACCAGCGCATAGAGCGCAATGGCCTCGACCAGCGCAAAGCCGATCCAGGTCATTTGGGTCACGGCGCCGGCGGCGGCCGGGTTGCGGCCCACTGCCTGGATGAACGAGGCAAAGATTGCGCCGATACCGATACCGGCACCGATCACGCCAATGGCGGCCAAACCGGCGCCGATCATTTTTGCTGCTGCTAATTCCATGATTTTCTCATCCTTTCGATGTCTAAAACGCTAACTCTTGCCCTAGTGCATGTGCAGGGCGTCGTGAAGATAGAGGCAAGTCAGAACTGTGAACACGTAGGCTTGCAGGAACGCAATCAACAATTCCAGCCCAGTCAGGGCAAATACGAATAGGAACGGCACAAAGCCGAACACACCCAGCGAGACAATGAATCCTGCAAAAACCTTCATCAACGTATGGCCGGCCAGCATATTGGCGAACAACCGCACCGAGAGGCTAATGGGGCGTGAAAAATAGGAAATGACTTCGATTGGCACGGCCAGGGGCGCCATCAGAAGCGGCGTACCGGGGGGCAGGAAGAAACCAAAAAAGTGAATGCCATGCTTGATGAACCCAATTACCGTGACGCCGATGAAGATTACCGAAGCCATAGTAAAGGTCACGATGACGTGGCTGGTATAGGTAAATCCATACGGGATCATGCCTAGCATGTTGCCGCATAAAACGAACAGAAACAGGGTAAAGATAAACGGGAAGTATCTGCGCCCTTCGGAGCCCACGGTGTCGCGCACCATATTTGCAACGAATAGATAGGCCAGTTCGGCGATGGATTGCCAACGGCCCGGCACTACCGCGTGCCGGCGCATGCCGAGAACAATGACCGCCGTCGCCGTGATCACGGCGAGAGCCATGAAAGCCGACGAGTTGGTGAACGAAATATCGATGTCGCCGATTTGCATCGGCACCAATCGCTTAATCTCGAACTGTGCGAGTGGACTGTGACCTTCAGCCAATGTTTTTAATTCCCCTGGTCCCCGTTGCCGGGCTTGTCGGCATCCTCGTCTGACTTCTTGTATCCGGCAGCATAACCATAGCCGGTAGATAGTCTATATACATTCAACATGCCAGCGGCGCCTCCCAATAGGAGAAACACCATCATCAGCCACGGTTTTGTTCCGAGCCACTGGTCCAGCGCCCAACCAATCCCGCCGCCTACGGCAACGCCGGAAACTAACTCGACGCTAACCCGAAAAGCAAGGCCAATACCAGTCAACGACGAACGATTTTCACTGCCATCCGTAGACTCGTTTCCAGCCTGCTCCCGCCTTGCCCGTTCAAGGCGCTGCTCAAGGTCATTAAACCGGTCGTCATCGGTGTTCGAGGGCATCATATAATCCCCAAATTCGCGGGGCTTTTTAGGCTGTTAGGCAGTTTGACGCAACTCTTCGGCACGTTGCAAGTCTACCGAAACCAATTGCGAAATGCCACGCTCCGACATGGTCACGCCGAACAGGCGGTCCATGCGGGCCATAGTGGTGCGATGATGGGTGATGATCATGAAGCGGGTTTTCTGGCTATGGGCCATCTCTTCCAACAAGGTGCAGAAACGGTCTACATTGGCGTCATCAAGCGGTGCATCGACCTCATCGAGGACACAGATCGGCGCCGGATTGGTGAGAAATACGCCGAATAACAGTGCCAATGCGGTCAAAGCCTGCTCGCCACCCGACAGCAGGGATAAGACTTGCAATTTCTTGCCCGGCGGGCTGGCCATGATTTCCAGGCCGGCTTCCAGTGGATCGTCGGAATCGGTGAGCGCCAAATGGGCGCGGCCGCCGCCAAACAGCCGAACAAACAAGTCCTGGAAATGCTCGTCCACTTCCTTGAATGAGGTCAGCAAGCGGGCCCGGCCTTCACGATTCAATTCGGAAATGCCCTGTCGCAGCTTGCTGATGGCCTGCAACAAGTCCTCGCGTTCCTCACCCAAAGTGGTGATCTGTTCGCTCATTTCGGCGGCCTCGGTTTCGGCCCTGAGGTTAACCGGTCCCATGGTATCGCGTTCGCGGATCAAACGTTCAACCTTGCGCTCAATAGCTTCCAATTCCGGTAGATCAGCATCTTCCTTAAGGCCCGAGATTTCGAACAGTTGGTCAGGATTGCAGTCAAGCCGGTCCCTTGCGCGCTCGGCAATGGCTTGACGGGCCTGCTTGGCTTGCTCCAGGCCGCCTTCCATGCGCACCATTTCTTCGCGTGCCTGGGCCAGGGCCATCTCGGCTTCGCGCTGGGCCTGATCAGCCTGACGCAAGGCCGTTTCGGCTTCGGCCAGACTGTCTCCGGCTAGGTTGCGGCTTTTCTCCGACGATTCGATGGATCCCAATAGTGCGTTTCGTTGTTCTTCGATCTCCGCCGGCCGCTGAGATAGGCCATCTAAGTCAGCAGTGACGGTCTCATGGCGCTCTGTCAATTGCTCGATCTGCAGGGCAGCACTTGCCCCACGTTGCTGCCAGGACGCGATTTCCGTATCAATATCCTCAAGGCGCGACCGACGCTGTTCGGCAATCCGCTCCAAGTTGTCGTGCTGGCTCTGGCATTCGACTTGGGTGGTGCGCCGTTCGCCCAAATCGGAGCGTAACTGGTCCGCGGCAGCGCGGTCTTCGGCTGGATCCGCAATGTTTTTCAATTCGCGGTCAGCCTCTCTAAAGGCGGCTTCGGCCTCTTCGCGGTCCAACGTGACAGCTTGGTCTGCATCGGTGAGAGATGCCAGTCGCGAAGAATGAGCCGAAACCTGATCCATGGCCGCCGTCTGGGCCTCTCGGGCTTTGTCCAGGGAATCGACAGCGGCGGCGGTCGCCTCCCGGGCCGCGCGCTCGGCCTCACGCGCCTTCGTTTCGGCGTTACGGGCTTCGTCATGAGATTCTTGCGCAGTCTTTACCGTGCCGCGGCAGTCATCCAATTGGCGGCGGGTTTCGTCGAGCCGGTTGCGTTGCTCCAAGCGTGCGGCCGCCGCCGTGGCAGCGCCTGAGGACACCGTAAATCCGTCCCAACGCCACAATGATCCCTCGCGGCTGACCAGCCTTTGGCCCTGGGCCAGATCGGCGGCCAAGCGTTGGCCATCGGCGTCATTTTCGACCACGCCAATTTGGCTCAACCGCCGGGCGAGGGCGGACGGGGCATTGACCAGTTCACTTAGGGCTCGGGCGCCGCCCGGCAGCGACGGTGTCGCGGACAACGGAGCCAGGGTGCGCCAATGGGCGGGCGCGGCTTCATCGGCGGGAACGGTCAGGTCGTCACCCAAGGCAGCGCCCAGCGCAGCCTCAAAGCCCGATTCGACCCCAACTGCGTCGATCAGCGGCGGCCATAGGTCGTCATCGGCGGCCTTGAGTACATCGGCTAAAGTTCGCTCCTCGGCCTCTAGGCTGGTCATTGTGCCTGTTGCCTGCTGCAATTTGGCGACCGCTTGCCGAGCGTTCTTTTCCGACGCTTCCCGCGCACTCTCGGCCTTGGCTTGCGTGGCGCGGGCAGCGTCAAGGGCGAGGCGTTGTTCCTCGACCGTTTCGGCGGCTGCGTCGAGGGTTATATCTTCGGGGCTATCGTTTTCCAAACTGGCGCGCTCGTTGGCAATTTCCTTAGATCGCGCAGCCAATCTATCCCTACGGCCCTCCAGCTCGCGGAGGCGATGTCCTAGGCTGGAACGGCGGGCCTCGGTTGTCGCAATGCGCTCGGTTAAACTACCGAGTTCCGCATCGCGGGCCGCAACTGCATCGTTAGCCTCGGTCAGATTAACCGCCGCTTGCTTTCGCTCGGCTTCTTCGGATTTGCGGGAAGATGCAATCGACGCCTGTTCTTCCGTCAGACGCTTGGCTGCGGCATCGGCATCCTGGGCCAGGGCCTGTTCGCGCTCGCGGTCCTCGGATATTTGGTGCAGACGCTCTCGTGCTGCCGTGGCGGCTGAGTTGATCCTTTGCTCCTCGGCGTCCAGTCCGTCCCGCGCCACGGTCAGGCGATGCAATTCCGCTGCCGACTCGGCTTCGGCCTGACGCAGATCCGGAAGTGCCGTCGCTTTTTCCACCTGATGGCTGGTCGCGGCTGCGGCGACGGCGGTCAATTGCGCGACGGCCGAGTTGGCCTCGGCCAGGAGGCTTTGCGTCGCTTCCATGTCACGTTCCGCGTCTAGCCATCGCAAATGGAACAGGGTCGCTTCGGCACGGCGGATGTGGTCACTCAAGTTTCGGTAACGGTTGGCTTGGCGGGCCTGTTTTTTCAAACCCGCCAATTGGGCTTCCAGAGTGACAACGATGTCTTCGAGCCGCTCCAAGTTGGTTTCCGCGCCGCGCAGGCGAAGCTCCGCTTCGTGGCGTCGAGAATGCAATCCGGTTATACCGGCGGCTTCTTCCAGAAGGCCGCGGCGGTCGGTCGGCTTGGCGTTGATAACGGCGCCGATGCGGCCCTGGCTGACCAGTGCTGTGGAGCGGGCCCCGGTAGCAGAGTCGGCGAAAAGCAGTTGGACGTCGCGAGCGCGAACCTCACGGCCATTGACCCGGTAGGTGGAGCCTTTTTCCCGCTCGATCCTTCGGCTTACTTCCAATTCATCGGTGTCGTTGAACATGGCTGGTGCTTTACGCGCCGCATTGTCCAGGTGGAGAACGACTTCGGCGACGTTGCGCGGTGGCCGGCTGGTGGTGCCGCCAAAGATGACATCGTCCATTTCGCCGCCGCGCATCTGCTTGGCCGAGGTCTCGCCCATGACCCATCGCAATGCCTCGACCAAATTCGACTTGCCGCATCCGTTCGGACCAACGACCCCGGTCAAGCCAAGCTCTATGACCAAGTCCGTTTGGTCAACGAACGACTTAAAGCCCGATAGATGCAGTTTGTTGAATTGAAGCACTGTTCCGAATCTCTCCTACTGCGCTTCTTTCAAGGCGTTCTCGATAATCTTGCTGAACTCCTCATAGTCCGCCGCACCGGGAATGGTCTCGTCACCGATAACGAAAGACGGAGTCGATCGAATTTTATGTTCTTCTTGAGCCTTCTTGGCGCCCGCTTGAATGCTGTTCAATAGATGTTGGTTCTGTAGGCAGGCCTGAACGTCGGTGCCGGACATGCCGCCGAACCGGGCGACCTTGGTCAGCTCACCGACCACGTCTTCACTGCGCGACCACTGGGCCTGCGAGCGAAACAGCAAATCGACGAAGCCGAAGTACCGGGTGCTGCCCGAACAGCGGGCAACCATGGCGGCGGCTAGGGCAGGCGTTCCCAAGGGGAAGTCGCGAAAGATCATGCGTAGCTTACCCGTATCGATGTATTCCTTCTTGATCTTCGGGTAGGTGTCGTGATGGAAGGCGGCGCAATGAGGGCAGCCCAATGAGGCGTACTCGATCATGGTTACGGGCGCCTTCTCACTGCCGATGACCTTTTCTTCGGTGGCTTCTTCATTCCCGGCGATTCCAGCCGTCGCCGGCATTGGCGCGGCAGCGGCCAAACCGATGAAAAATAGAGCAAACAGGGGTCGCATCACTACAAGTCGGTACAATTGTGCCTCCCAGACACTAGATGTTGATGAATATAGAACTGTGGTAACGGAAGAGTCGACTCATTTTCCGTCGAGTTATCCACCGATCCGCGCGTGTGAATGTGGCTGATTAAGGAGGTTCCCTGCGACCCAAAACGGCAGCGCCGAGGCGTTCCAGAGCTTGGCGCAAATCGGCATCCTCGACGTTCATGAGATCGTCCGCCAGGGCCTCTTGTTGTTCGGGATCGAGGGGCTTGATCTCACGTCGGGGCGGCGTTTCCCGATCAGGCAGGGGGCCGTGGATAAGTTTCAGTGTGGCGACCGCCCGATACCCGAAATAGGCGTTTACCCGTTCTATGACCAATGGTTCCAGATGTTGTAGTTCTGTCGCCATGCCGGAGTGATCGATGCGCAGGTGCAATGTTCCCTCGGCACGTTGCTGGCCGGGATACGCAATCTTTTCCGGTTGCGAGTGTCGGGCCAACTCGGGACCGGCAATTTCCGGCCAATCGGTGACAATGGCGCCGTCGGCCAAACCACGCTCGCCAAACATCGGTTTGGTGACCCCACTCAACGTTCGGCCCAAGGACCTCGGCCGTCCACCACGCCGAGTGCCGGCATCGCTCTGCTTCGCATTCATGTGATGTTACCGTCCACTCCGTAATGGTAGGGTTCGAGCACACTATGGGCAACCGGCCATGATCTAGCCTGACGGAGATTTGAAGTCGCGTGACAAATAATTTCAATCCGTCGAAAGTTCACCACCTACTCCTCGCTTGGTATGACGCCAACCGGCGTGACCTGCCGTGGCGGGCTCCACCCGGTGGGACGACCGATCCCTATAGTGTCTGGTTGTCGGAAATTATGCTGCAGCAGACAACGGTGGTGACGGTAGGCCCCTATTTTGTCGAATTCATGGCACGCTGGCCCGACGTGAAAAGTCTTGCCGGAGCTTACCTAGACGATGTGCTGCATGCCTGGCAGGGCCTAGGGTACTATGCCCGTGCTCGCAATTTGCACAAATGCGCGGGCGTCGTCGCCGGTGAGTTTGGAGGCAAATTTCCGAGCACGGAGAAGGAGTTAAGGAGACTACCCGGGATCGGACCCTATACGGCCGCCGCCGTCGCCGCCATTGCCTTCGACTGTTCGGTCATGCCGGTCGATGGCAATGTCGAGCGCGTGGTCAGCCGCCTTTATGCCATCGAAGGTCTGCCGGCATCTGCCAAAAAATCGGCTGGAAAATTTGCCGCCGGGCTCGGTGACTCAAAACGGCCCGGTGACTTCGCTCAGGCCATGATGGATCTGGGAGCGACCGTGTGCCGGCCCAAGCAGCCGACTTGCGGATCATGCCCGCTGTGCGGCGGGTGCCAGGCGCGAATTGCCGGCACGCCGGAGGCCTATCCGGTGAAGGCGGCGAAGCCGGCCCGGCCCGTACGTCGCGGTGTGGCGTTCTGGATCGAGCGTAGCGACGGCGCTGTCCTGCTCCGGCGCAGGCCTGAGCGGGGCCTATTGGGCGGCATGATGGAGTTTCCCTCAACGGACTGGCGCGAACCGGAATGGCCCCTGGAAGAGGCCGTGAGCATGGCCCCGATAGAAACCCAATGGTGCGCCATTCCCGGCATGATAAGGCATACCTTCACCCATTTTCACCTGGAAATCACTGTGCTGCGTGGGCAGGTGAAGGACAATCGCGAGCCTGGCGGGAACAGTAACGTCTGGTCACCGCCCTCGCGATTTTCAGAACACGCCCTGCCCACGATCATGAAGAAAGTGGCTAGGCATGTGCGCGGCCAGGCGCAGAACTGATCCGGGGTCGGGTTACTCGTCGTAATCGATAAGGGAATGGAACGGCAGGCCGTTCAGCTTGTTCCGACCATTGAGGAAATTCAATTCGATTATGCACGCGGCGGCAACAATCTCGGCGCCCACCTTTTCCAGTAACTCAATGGATGCGGCCAGGGTTCCGCCTGTTGCCAAGAGATCATCCAGGATTACCACGCGTTGCCCAGCCTCCACTGCATCATCCTGAATTTCGATGGTGTCAGTGCCGTATTCGAGCTCGTATTCGTGAGGAATTGTCGCGCCCGGCAGCTTGCCCTGCTTGCGGATCATGGTAAAGCCCAGGCCGAGTTTGAGAGCCAAAGGCGCGGCAACCAGAAAACCGCGTGATTCGATGCCGGCCAAAATGTCAGGTTGGTAGCCGGCGATACATTTGGCCATCCGGCCCATGGCGACCTGCCAGGCGTCGGCATGGCTGAGCAATGTTGAGATGTCATAGAACAGGATACCCGGAATAGGGAAGTCGGGTACCGAACGGATGTGGTCCTTCAAGTCCATGGATCGACCAATCTTTCTAAGGTTGCTGTTGGAGCGCATGGTAAATCCTTGCCCGTTGATAGGCAATCATCGGGAGGCACTCGTAAACAGCCGGCCGGTAGACATGAAACAATTGATTCATTTTTTTGCCATGTGTTTCAAATTGTTGCAATTTTGTGGAGTCTGCGGTACTTCTAGATGTAAGGCGCACTGAAACAAGCGGCCAAATCAGGGATGGATTACTCGGGTCTCGCGAAGAACATTGCGGAGCAATTTCCGCAATTGAGTCCGCAGCTTCAATTGGCTGCGAGGCATGTACTTGATCGCCCCGACGACGTGGCGCTCATGTCTATGCGCGGACTGGCCGCCAATGCAGGGGTTCATCCGTCGACCATGGTGCGTCTGGCCCGGGCGCTTACGTTTTCCAGCTACAATGATTTTCGCGCTACATTCCAGCACCGCTTACGGTCGCACCCGTCCGATTTCGCCGGCCGCGCCGAGGAACTTCAGGCCCGTGTTGGTGGTAAGTCCGCGAGTGTTGTCGGTGACGTTTTGGACGCGGCTGTCGGCAATCTAGGCGAATCATTCGGTGTTAACGGGACGGATCGATTTGTGTCATGCGCGGAGGCAATCGCCCAAGGACAACAGTTGTATGTGGCCGGACAACGCAGCTGCTTTTCCGTCGCTCACTATTTTCATTATGTCTACAGCATGTTCCGAACCAACTCACTACTCTTGGACGGCCACGGCGGGACATTCGCCGACCGCATGCGCGGCTTCGGCAGGGGAGATGTTCTGTTCGCCATCAGTTTTGAGCCCTATTCTCATCAGACGGTTTTGGCTGTCGAATATGCGATGGATAGTGGCGGCGACGCGGTCGTACTCACGGACAGCATGGTATCACCTCTGGTCGACAAGGCCGAACATACGCTCATCATCAAGAACGAAAGCCCGTCCTTCTTCCAGTCGGTGGCACCGGCAATGGCCGCTGTCGAAGCGCTTGTCGCCTTAATGGTCCTGGACGATGGCAAGGCGGCTTTGTCAGCCATTGAGCATAGCGAAGAACAGTTGTTGCGTTTTGATGCCTATTGGAATCAGCCGCGAAACGCACGTCGGGTGAGCCGGAGGCCGGCGCCATGACTCATGTATTCCACCGTCAGGCTCGGGGCGAAATGCCTGTCGCCGTGGGCGGCGAGGGAATTTACATCACAGATTCCCAGGGCAAGCGCTACTTGGATGCTTCCGGCGGCGCGGCCGTTTCGTGTCTCGGACATAGCGATACCGACGTGATTACTGCGATCAAGGATCAGGTCGATTCACTGCCGTTCGCCCATACCGGCTTTTTTACCTCCCCTCCCGCCGAGGAACTGGCGGACAGGCTGATCAATTCGGCGCCGGAAGGCATCGAAATGGTCTATCTCCTGTCCGGCGGTTCCGAGGCGGTTGAGGCGGCTCTCAAGATGGCGCGCCAGTATTATTTGGAGATCGGCGAGCCCAAGCGAACCCAGTTCATTTCCCGCCGCCAGAGCTATCACGGCAACACGCTAGGCGCGCTTGCTGTCGGCGGCAACGTCTGGCGGCGCGAACCCTACAGTGAAATGCTGATGGACTGTGGACAGATATCGCCCTGCTACGCATACCGCAACCAGCATGACGGAGAGTCCGAAGCTGAATACGGCCTGCGGGTGGCCAACGAGTTAGAGGCGGAAATTTTGCGCCTGGGTCCGGAGACGGTCGCGGCTTTCATTGCCGAGACTGTTGGCGGCGCCACCGCTGGCGTGTTACCGCCCGTGGAAGGTTATTTCAAGCGGATCCGCGAGATATGTGACAAGTACGGCGTGCTGTTGATCCTGGACGAAGTCATGTGCGGCATGGGCCGTACCGGCACGCTCTTCGCCAGCGAGCAAGATGGAATTTCTCCTGACATTGTATGTGTCGCCAAGGGTTTGGGAGCCGGGTATCAACCAATCGGAGCAACTCTTGTCTCTGGAAAGGTGTACGAGGCTTTCCGCTCGGGCAGCGGCATGTTCCTGCATGGCCATACCTATATGGGTCACCCGACGGCCTGCGCCGCCGCGCTGGCCGTGCAGAAAAAGATCGAGGCGCTGAATTTGCTGGCCAATGTGCGTGAGCAAGGGGACACCCTGGTCGATAGGCTGCATGAACGGTTGGGTAACCATCCTAACGTCGGTGATATCCGCGGTCGCGGCTTGTTTCGGGCTGTTGAGTTGGTTGCTGACAGAGCCAGCAAGGAACCGCTTGATCCCACTCTTAAGGTGCACGTTAGGGTCAAGAGCCAAGCTATGGAGCGCGGTTTGATCTGCTACCCGGGTGGCGGCACTGTCGACGGTAAGCGAGGCGATCACATTTTGCTGGCGCCACCGTTTATCATCGAGGAATCCGAAGTTCGTGAGTTGGTCAATCGGTTAGGCGACGCGATTGATGCGGCGCTGACGGACGCGGGGGTTCAGGGAACGCTATGATGATAGGCGTGAACCGGCAGCGTGTTAGACGCCGTCAGTGGTGTCGCAAAGAGCCAAAAGTGGAGCGGCGGTTGCGCCGATTCGGCCCTGTGCTACACTACGTCAACACAAAGAGACGGTTGAAAATGATCGTTATGGGGAGGAGCGACGTTGGTGCCACGTGCGTACCGGCTGGAGCCGGGCGTCATAACCACTCGAACCCGTCTCCTGGTATACCATATCCCTCCCAAACCATAAGAATTTCACCAATTCGATCAGACGTAAGCCTTGATTTCCGCGACTTTCGTGGAAATCAGCGAGCGGCTGAGCGGACCGGCGGGCCGTGGCCCGGCGGGAACCAGGGTCGCGCGGATGAACCGTACGACCTCCGGCGGCGGCCCCTGGGACTCCGGGCGTCCGTTTCTCCGAATTTCGGACTGCCGGGCATTACTAAGACCACCACTAGGGAAACCACTCTTAAGGAGGCTATCTCATGTACTTAAAGAAAACCCTGATTGCGTCGGCGGCTGTAGCCGGTCTGACGTTGGCGGGAGGCATGGCCGGATCGGCCGGCGCCGTCGAATTTATCACCATTGGCACCGGCGGTGTCACGGGTGTGTATTACCCGACGGGCGGCGCTATTTGCCGCTTGGTCAACAAGGGCAAAAAGACCCACGGCGTGCGCTGCTCGGTCGAAAGCACCGGCGGTTCCGTCTATAACATCAACACCATCCGTGCCGGCGAGTTGGACATGGGCGTTGCCCAGTCGGACTGGCAGTACAATGCCTATAACGGCAAAGTCAAAAAGTCGTTTATCGACGCTGGTCCGTTCAAGGAACTGCGCTCGGTGTTTGGCGTGCATCCCGAACCGGTCAGCATCATTGCGCGTAAGGATGCCGGCATTAATAGCGTCAATGATCTGGTTGGCAAACGCGTCAACATTGGTAACCCCGGTTCCGGTACGGAAGCCACCTGGGGTGTCATGTGGGGCGCCATGGGCAAGAGTAATGGCGATCTAAAGTTGGTTGCTCAAATGAAGTCGGCCGAAACGCCGGCGGCGCTCTGCGACAACAAGATCGATGCTTTCTTCTGGCTGGTCGGAAACCCGGCGGCACTTAACAAAGAAGCGACGACCACCTGCGACGCCAAGTTCGTAACGGTCGATAATGCCGCCATCGCCAAGCTGGTGAAGGACAAGCCGTACTACAAGTACGCCACCATTCCAGGCGGCATGTATCGCGGCAACCCGGACGACATCAAAACTTTCGGTGTCGGCGCAACGTTCGTCAGCTCAACCAAGACCTCCGACAAAACCGTCTATGAGGTGGTCAAGGCTGTGTTCGACAATTTGGACGCCTTCAAGAAGCTGCACCCGGCATTCAACCATCTTAAAGCAGAAGAGATGGTTCAGCCGGCGGGTGCACCGGTTCACGGCGGCGCCATGAAGTACTTCAAGGAAAAGGGTTTGATGTAATCAGGCCTTTCGGCGGGGAAACTTCGGTTTCCCCGCCATCTCTTTATTTATTACTAAGACCATTCGATTTGAGAATTTCAGTTAAGGACTTAATGCAGTCAAGGTTGCGCGCGAATAAGGGAGGCTTGGCTCCCTGGGGAGGCGAAAATGCGAGCACGTGCGGCAAAGAGCCTATTCGGATTGATCATTACAGCAGGCCTGTTGATTGCCACCGGGCCGAGGCACGTCGCGGCGGCTGACTTTGTTGTCGGCGTCGGCGATGGCGCGCGGTTGCATTACCACGTTGGCCGCGCGTTGTGCCGGTCCATCACGCGCTCCGTTCAAGGGGTCAGTTGTGAAGCCTTGCAAATCGAAGGCCGCCATCAAGCCGAACCCCTGGCCGTGTTAAACAACGTGCGGAATGGCGCCATCGAGATAGGCGTCGTCCAATCGGACTGGGTCCATCATGCCTATGAGGGCAGCGGACCGGTCAAGTTCATGGACGAGAAATTTACCAATTTACGCACCCTGTTTGTCCTGCATGGCGAGCCGGTTACGGTCGTCGTCCGCCAGGACGCACGCATCAAGAAACTTGACGATCTCGCCGGCAAGCGCGTCAACATCGGTCAACCCGGTTCCCGGCAGCGGGTCGCCATGGAACAGGTGATGGCGGCCAAGGGCTGGACCCGAGGTACGTTTCAGGTCGCCGACGAATTGGCCGGAGCGGAACAGTCGCTGGCGCTTTGCCACAACCGCATTCAGGCGATGGTCGTTACCGTCGCCCATCCCGACAGAGACATCGGCAAGACACTTGAGCTTTGTGGCGCCGAGATCATCAACGTGACCGGCCCGGCGATCGACAAGCTGGTCGCTCAAGAGCCCTATTTTTCGGCGATTGCAATTCCGGATGGGACCTACAAAACACAGACCGGCACGGTGAATTCGTTCGGCGCGCGGCTGGCCGCGGTGACGTCGGAAGACGTGCCTGACGATCTGGCCTACGAGGTGGTCAAGGCGGTGTTCGAGAACTTGGACAGTTTCAAACGCCTGCATCCGGGCCTTGGGCATCTGGAAGCCAAGGACATGATGAAGAACGGAGTCACGGCGCCCATTCATCCGGGTGCGGCGAGGTATTTCCGCGAAGCGGGAATGATGTAAACAGGACGCAAGAAATTTGCTTTCATCCGGGTCTAGGGCGCCGTAAACGGCGGCCCGACCGCGGACAACCAAACAAAGCGGAACACATGGGGAGAAGACGATGAGTGAGGAAACCGAAGCAGGGCCGGAGGCATCGCAGGACGAGCTTCAGGATATGATCGCCGAATCTGACACCGGCGGGCGCAATCCGACCGGCATCCCGGCAAAGGTTCTGTGGGGCGTGCCCCTAACATGGTCAATGTTTCAGCTCTGGTATGCGTCGCCGCTACCATTTATATTTAACGTTGGGCTATTCAATTCGACCGAAGCGCGCTCCATCCACCTTGCCTTCGCCGTCTTCCTGGCGTTTACGGCGTTTCCGTCCTTCAAGAAATCGCCGCGCCATTACATCCCGATCCAGGATTGGATTATGTCGTTAATCGGCGCCCTTTCTGCCGGATACATCTTTCTGTTTTTCCGGGAGCTTGCTGAGCGGCCCGGCCTGCCGACCCAGACAGATATCATTGTTTCTGTGATCGGCATCATTTGCGTGCTCGAGGCAACGCGCCGGGCGCTTGGACCGCCGCTTATGATCGTGGCGACGGTTTTCCTGACCTATACTTTCTTCGGCCACCTGATGCCGGAAGTGATTGCCCATAAAGGTGCCAGCCTAAATAAAGGCATGTCGCACTTCTATCTGACGACGGAAGGCCTGTTCGGCATCGCGCTCGGTGTCTCGACCAGCATGGTATTCCTGTTCGTGTTGTTTGGTTCGCTCCTGGAGAAGGCCGGCGCCGGCAACTACTTCATCCGTGTTGCCTTTGCCTTGATGGGCCATATGCGAGGTGGGCCGGCCAAGGCTGCCGTCGTGTCGTCGGCCATGACAGGGTTGGTTTCGGGTTCCGCCATCGCCAACGTGGTGACGACGGGAACCTTCACCATTCCGCTGATGCGCAAGGTCGGGTTCTCGGCCGAAAAAGCCGGCGCCGTTGAAGTGGCCTCATCCACCAATGGCCAGTTGACGCCACCAATCATGGGCGCCGTTGCCTTCCTGATGGTCGAGTATGTCGGCATCACCTATACGGAGGTTATCACGCACGCCGCCCTGCCGGCACTGATTTCCTATATGGCGCTTGTCTACATCGTCCATCTTGAAGCCATTAAGGCGGGCATGAAGGGATTGCCGCGGCGGACCGAGACACCGTTTTTTAGAGCCGTGTTCAGCTTCCTGACCGTTTTCGTCGGTCTGATCGTGTTGACGGCGGTCGTATATTTCGGCCTTGGCTGGACCAAGGACGTATTTGGCGATGCAACGCCGTGGATGGCGGCTGTGGCGGTGGCCATCTCCTATGCCGGCCTGGTTAAGTACGCGACCAAGTTTCCGGAGCTTGAGCACGATATCGAGATCACGGAACTGCCGGAGACCGGTCCAACCGTCAAGGCCGGGCTGTATTACCTGTTGCCGGTGGTGTTGCTGGTCTGGTGCCTGACCGTGGAGCGGCTGTCGCCGGGTCTGTCGGCGTTCTGGGCTACCGTTTTCATGCTGTTCTTGTTGCTCACCCAAAAGGCATTGAAGGACTTGTTCCACAATACAGGTGAATCAGTGGCCGCCGGTTTGCGCCACGGGGTGGACGATCTTCTCGACGGCTTGATTAGCGGTGCGCGCAACATGATCGGCATCGGCGTCGCCACGGCGGCGGCGGGCCTTGTCGTCGGCACCATAACTCTGACTGGTGTCGGCCTAGTGATGGCCGAATTCGTCGAGTTCATCTCCGGCGGCTATGTGCTGTTGATGCTGATCTTCACGGCAATCCTCAGCTTGGTCCTCGGCATGGGCCTGCCGACCACGGCAAACTATATCGTTGTCTCCAGCCTGATGGCGCCGGTGATCGTTATCGTCGGCGCGCAGAACGGCCTCATTGTGCCGCTGATCGCAGTCCACATGTTCGTCTTCTACTTCGGTATCCTGGCTGACGATACGCCACCCGTGGCCATGGCCGCGTTCGCGGCGGCGGCGATCTCCGGCGGCGATCCCATCAAGACCGGACTGCAGGGGTTCTATTACGATATCCGCACGGCGATTCTGCCGTTCTTGTTCATCTTCAATACGGAATTGCTGATGATTGGTATCGAATCCTGGTATCACCTGTTGATCACCATCATCACCGCGATCATGGCGATGATGCTGTTCGCGGCGGGGACGCAGGGGTATTTCCTGTCCAAGAGCAAGCTGTGGGAATCCCTGGCGTTGATCCTGGTTGCCTTCACGCTGTTCCGTCCGGGTTTCTGGATGGATCAGATCACGCCACCCTTGATGTCGGCGCCGGCGACCGAGATATACAATATCGCCGGCAAACTGTCCGACGGTGAGCAAATCCGCGTCCAGGTCAAAGGCGAGGATCTGGAGGGCCGTGCCATCGACAAGACGGTGATGCTGCCCATGGGCGCGGTCGCGCCGGGCAAGGACCGTATCGCGGAGGCCGGCCTGGAATTGCGCGAGGAAGATGGCAAGATGATTGTCGACAACATCGTCTTCGGCTCGGCGGCGGAACAACAGAAGATCGACTTCGACTTCGAGATCGCCAGCATCCAGGTTAAGTCCGACCGGCCGCCGAAGCAATTGTTCTACATACCGGCAATAGTGCTGTTCGGATTTATTGTCATGATCCAACGCCGCCGCATCCGCACAGCCGAGCCGGCAACGGCATAAGGAGGGACATAGCCATGTATAAACAAATCCTGTTGCCGATCGACCTGGGACAAGCAAGTTCCTGGGTAAAGGCTCTGCCAAGTGCTGTTGATCTATGCAAGAACAGTGGCGCCAGCCTTCACGTCCTGACCGTGGTTCCTGATTTCGGCATGAGTATCGTCGGGCAGTATTTTCCCGAAGGTTATGAGAAGGAAATGGCGGAGAAAGCGCTTGCCCAGCTCAAGGATTTCGTCGCCGAGCAAGTACCGGATGGCATCAACGTTCAACATATCATTGGTGAAGGTACGGTCTACGAGGTTATTCTCAAGATCGCCGGCGATATCGGCGCCGACCTGATCGTCATGGGCTCTCATCGCCCTGAGCTTAAGGACTATCTGCTCGGACCCAATGCGGCCCGCGTTGTCCGTCATGCCCTATGTTCGGTAATGGTGGTGCGCGACTGAGGCAACTCGACTGTAAATGAAAAACGCCGCCGTCCCAGCCGGGGCGGCGGCGTTGTTTCGCGGTATCTCAAATCAGCTACATCGTTTCCGCTTTCAGGTAGGCGATCAGGTCTTCGCGGTGTTTGTCCTTCTTAAGACCGTTGAATGCCATTTTGGTCTTGGCTTTCTTCTTGCCGAGGTATTCGCCGAGCCATTTTTTCGGCTTCTTCAAATACGCAATAAGATTTTCCTCGCTCCATACCAGGCCTTTGGCGCCGGCGGCTTTCATGTCTTTGGAAAACTTATAGCCGTCCGCTGCTCCGGCCGTGCGGCCGATGATGCCCTCAAGCGTCGGCCCAACGCGATGCTTGCCCTTGAGAGTGTGACAAGCCTTGCACTTCTTATAGACTTTGGCGCCGGCCTTGGCGTCTCCAGCCCAGGCGTCACTTGTGGCCAGTCCACCGCTTACTGCTAACGCAAGGCCTAAGCCAGCAACGGCGGCAACCTTCTTGATCTTGTTCATGTAAAAAACCTCCGACAGGGATTTAAAAGGACAAAACGAACATTTCTTGTACAAATTATCGACCGGCAAATCGCGGGATGCAACAGATAGCCCTTCCGTTCTCCCAAATTCAAGGCCAAATTATGTTGTTAGGGGATAACCTCGCCTTAACAGAGATCAAGCACATTCGCAAAGATGCGAGGAAATAACGGCAATATTACGGCCGTGGTTCGCTTAACTCACTCCATATGCTGTACTCCTCATGGAACCGGTTGAGTGAAGTCCAGGCCAGGGCGAACTGGCGATCCTTGTTTGATTCCTCCACGGCAACCTCCGCCCATGCGTTTTTCAAGGCGCTGAGGACCGTCGGCGGCAATTGTTTGATTTCGATGCCGAGCGCTGTCATGCGTTTAAGGGCGGTAAATTGGCCGGCTTCGCCCTCAGCCAGTCCATAGCGGACGTTATCGCCGCATACGGTTTCGATGCGAGTCCGCTGTACGGGCGGCAGGGCGTTCCAGGAGTCCAAGTTTATCATCAGCCCATACAGGGCAGAAGACTGCTGCCAGCCGGGAAAATAGTAGTATTCGGCCTTCCGTTCCAAACCGAGCGACATATCCGCCGCGGGTTGCGAAAACACTCCACCGTCGATCATCCCTTTGTCAAAGGCGATCCGCATGTCTCCGCCTGCCAGAACGGTGGTGGCGGCGCCAATTCGCTCCATGACTTTGGCGGCGAGACCGGTTGCGCGCAAAGTTAGACCGTTGAAGTCCTTAAGTGATCTAATGGGTTGGCGCATCCAGCCGGATGCGCCGCGGGTGCTAAATCCGCAGACCAATCCATGCAGGCCATTCTTCCGGTAAATGTCTTGAAATATTTTGTAACCGCCGCCCTCGTAAAGCCAGCCGAGATATTCCTTCGCCGGCGGACCGAACGGAATAGACGCGAAAAGCTGCAAGGCGGGAAACTTATCGGCCCAGAATGCCGGTGACGAATAGGCAGCTTCGATGGCGCCTGAGCGGACGGCATCGAGCATCTCCAGTGGTGGCACCAATGCGCCGGGCTCGTGAAACATGATCCTAAACGAACCGCCTGAAATTTCCCGCATATTGTCTTCAACACGCTTGGCCATGCTTCCTAAATGCGGCATGGCGCTACCGAAGGCGCTGGCCATGCGCCAGCTCACACTATTTTCCGGCGAGCGAATCTGAGTGTTTGTTGGCTGAATTGGAGCGGGAGTGGATACTGGTGTTGGCTCGGGGGGAGGCATCGGCGGCATTTCCAGCCGAACCGTTTCCTGAGCCACCGGCATCCGAGATTGCAGTCGCGGTGCAATGGCACTGGTACCGACGGCAATGCCGATAACAATTCCGGCGACAACCCCAATCAACAGATTTCGCACACGACCTCCATCCGGCTTCTCACGTCAACATTTCACAGGCAGCCTGGACCACGCTGTCGGCGTCGAGGCGGGCGACGCAAGGGTACATGCCATTCTCGGGTGTCAGCGAGCACGCGCCGAGACAACCTTCGCAGGGCATGGTCTGGTAGAGAACGCGAATGTTATCCGGTGCCAATGACGGATCGTACGGAACAATTTCACCAACGTATGCGGCACTGGCGATGCATAGTGTCGGTGCGCCGACAACCACGGCCAAATGCATGCAGGCCGTATCAACGGAAATAACCAGTTCCGCCGCCCGCAAGCGCGGCACCAGGTCAAAGAAGGTGGCGCCGTCGAACTCGACGTGCGGCAGGTCGAGCAGTTCCTTGTACTCCGAATTACCTTCCAGGTCAGATGGCGCGCCGGTAATGGCGATGGACGTGCCGCCGGGGAGGGCCTCAATGATTCGTTTGTACAGATCAACCGGGCTTTGCTTCTCATGCACTGCCGAGAATGGCTGAATGATAACACGGGGTGCTGGTTGCCGAGCCGGCGGCGGCAGTCGGTCGTCAGGAATCCGAAAGATCGGCAGGGGCGCCTCGGTTTCGCTCAGCCAGTTGGCAAACTGGTGCCAACGCAGGACCTTATCGATATGCGTCGCGCCGCTTTCGAATAGGCGATCATACTTCTCCCGGGCGGCTTTCAGTTCCGCGCCGTATTTGGGCCACAAACGTGGTTCCATGGCCACGGCCTCCGCCGCTTCGCAGCTAGAGACCAGGGCCTCGTCCATGTGGGGATGGCGAAGGAAGTCTGTATTTACGACAAGCCGAAAATTACTGGAGAATAGCCACTCGCTGGTGTCGCGCCGGTAGGTGAGGTCCTTGCGAAAGCGGTCAAATTCCACGAATTCCACGGCCACCCCTGGAGGAAACAGGAATGCCATTTTGTCGGAACCCGTTCGCAAGAGGACAGTCACGGCCTCGCCGTCTCCAGCCAAATCCATAAAACGCGGCAGTATCAGGGCGAACAACACAGTGTCGCCAAGCCCACCGCTGGAAATCAGCAGGATGCCTCTGGGATCACCGGGCCGCTGGCGTGATCGGCGCCCGAACGCCTGGATCCGATCCTGCAACTTGAACAGCTTCACCTAAGAACGCTCCCCCGGAACCGACTTAGTAGTTTGTGTAAGATTTCTCCTCGACGATACGCGATCCGAGCAGCAGGTTGATATCCTTTTTCAACTGGGCTCGTTTGTCATTGGTGACGTAAACAGCGCGCGCCAGTTCGACAAATGTCTCGCTAAAGTCCCCATTGCGTTCGCAGTCACGAATATCGTCTTCGATCACCCAGAGCTTTTCGTTGACCTCCTTCAAACCCCGGGTCAGCGCATCCAATTCGCTGGAACTCGCCGCGGCGGCATCGCGCGCCGCTGTCAGGGTTTCCCACTCGATGCGCACATTGCGAATCTTCTCCTCATCGTCCATGCGCTCTAGCTTGATTTCCAAGATGGTGATCTTGTCGATCAGTTCCCCGGGAGCGATTTCTACGGATATGGCGTTGGACACGTGGTTCCTCGCTGTTTGGTTCATGTGCGGTCAAAGTCGTCTTCGAGACGGACAATATCATCCTCTCCCAGATAGTCACCGGACTGCACCTCGATAATGTGCAGAGGCTCACCGCCGGGATTTTCCAGGCGGTGGTTGACTCCAACCGGAATGAAGGTGGACTCGTTCTCATGCAGCGTCAATTGATCATCCCCCCGGGTTACAAGGGCCGTACCCTTGACCACGACCCAGTGTTCGGCACGGCGCTCGTGATATTGTAGCGATAACTTGGCGCCGGGGTTGACGCAAAGGCGTTTGACCTGGAACTGATCGCCGGCGTCCGTGGATTGATACCAGCCCCAGGGCCGGTATACGCGGACATGGCTCATGTGTTCGCTTCGGTCCGCTCGTTCCAGGCGATCAACAATACCCTTGACCGATTGGGCTCGTTCCCGTGGCGTCACCAGGACGGCGTCCTGGGTGGCGACAACGATCATATTCTCTAGTCCGATTGCCGCCAGCATGGGGCCGTCGCTACGCAGATAGGACCCGGATACATCCTCGGCCATGACATCGCCCAGGGTCAGGTTCTGGTCGCTGTCGTGTTCGGCAATCTCCCATAGCGATGACCATGAACCGACGTCACTCCAACCCATATCCACGGGCACTACGGCGGCACGGTCCGTCTTTTCCATGACCGCATAGTCGATGGACTGCGCAGGACACTCGCTGAAAGCGTCGGCGTTGAGGCGAAAGAAATCCAAATCCCGCTGGCCTTTACTGACCGCTAGGCGGCAGGCCTCGAGCATGGCCGGTTCCAGGCGCTCCAGTTCGTCAAGGTATGTCATGGCGGAAAACAGAAACATGCCGCTATTCCATACGTACTCGCCGCTGTTGAAAAACTGCGCGGCGGTATCAGCATCGGGCTTTTCGACGAACCGATCCACGTCATAGCAACCTGGATAATCGTCGATGGCGCCGCCGCGCTGGATATAGCCGTAGGCTGTCTCCGCCCTGTCAGGCTTAATCCCAAAGGTGACCAGACGGCCATTTGCGGCGGCAACCGCCGCAGTCTTTACCGCCGAAGCGAAGTTGGCTGGTTTTCGCACGACGTGATCAGAGGGCAGCAACAAAACGAGGGCATCGGCCTCGTTATCCGCTGCCAATAATGCGGACACGGCAGCGGCGGGCGCCGTGCTGCGGCCGTCAGGTTCGAGAACGATCTTGCCTTTATCGGCCATGACGTCCTGCAATTGGCTGGCAACGATAAATCGGTGCTCGATGTTGCAGATCATCAGCGGAGGTGCGAAATCCTCGCCCGAAATTCGCTGCAAGGTATCCTGCAGCAGGCTTTGCTCCGAATGCAGCGGCAGCAGCTGCTTAGGATAAAGCTTTCTCGATAGGGGCCAGAGCCGCGTTCCCGCCCCGCCGCACAGGATGACTGGATGGATGCTCATGACGTCCTTGCCGCCGAAGAATCTCGCTTCGCCGGCGCCAAACTGGATTTCGCCGGTAGCCGGATAATGTATGGGCTGATTAGCTGAATTGAAACTGCTTTTCGGGACTTGCGCACTAGGTCACGGCAATCTGCATTTTTGCTTTTCTGGCGGCAAGGCGCGGCCTCAAGGTTTCGAGAGGGCTTCTTTTGGGAAACGCAAGGTAACTCGGGTTCCTGTCTCTTCGTCACTCGAAATTCCCATTTCGCCACCGAGGTACGTCATAATTCGATTTACAGTCACCAGCCCAAGCCCTGTTCCCTCATCACCATGCAGTGACTCCGTGCGCCCGCCAGGATTCAGGATTTTTAATATGTTGCCGGCGGAAATTCCCTCGCCGGAGTCTCGAACGACAAGAATGACAGCGTCATCTGACTCCTCAAGATGTGCATCAAGCGCGATGTTTCCCCCAGAGGGGGTGAACTTAACGGCATTGGAAACAAGATTGGTTAGCACTCGATAGAGGAACTGCGGCACGGTGTGAAACGTGGGGAAGTCATCGGATATAGAAGTGGTTAGTTTGAGCCCACGGGCTTCAACTTGTTCTTGGTACAAATCCGAAATTTCCGTGAGCATGTCGCCGACATTGACTTCTTGAGGCTCCGTAGCGGCTACAGGCTTGTCCATAGTGAGCAAGGATTCGCATATCTCAAGTAGTCGCAAACAGCCGCGATGGATGATGCTGATGTGCTTGTCGAGCTCATCGGCGGGGATATTGGCGGCCGTCTTGTTCAACATTAGTGAAGTGATACCGATCATGGGACTGAGAGGATTCTTGATATCATGAGCGGCCTGCGCGATGCGGTCATCGATCTCCAGGCGGAGGTCATGCTCGCGTTGTAGGGCGTGCTCAAGCGCCTGTTTTGCTTCTTGCAGGGCGGTTTTCGTCTCGGAGTCGGATTGCATGCAAAATCGTAACCTTGTACGGCATATCGTGCAAATTCCAGTTTGAGCCCGCCGCCGCGCTACTGGCGGCAGTGATAGAGCCAAGTAACAACATGCGATTGGCCAAGCGGCTTTTCAGTGGGTGTTTAGATTGAATTGGTCGGAGTGAGAGGATTTGAACCTCCGGCCCCCGCCTCCCGAAGACGGTGCTCTACCAGGCTGAGCTACACTCCGACCGCTGCCCGCACATTGTGCGTGCCTGATATGAGGCGGGTTATAGCGCCGTCGCCGGGGCAGGGCAAGAACGGGAAATGCCCTAGTAAGCCCGTTCGATACAGAAATCGATGAGGTCGTTGAAGGCTGATTTGGCGGGGCTGGACGGAAAGACGCCGAGCGCGTCTCGGGCGATGGCGCCATAGTGCCGGGCGCGTTCGACCGTATCGTCGAGGGCCTGGTGCGCATCCATCAGCTTAATGGCACGCTCCAAATCGCCATCGTCCTGTTGCATGTCCTCCAAGGTCCGCCGCCAGAACCGGCGTTCGCTTTCATCACCGCGGCCGAAGGCGAGAATGACAGGAAGCGATATCTTACCTTCCTTGAAATCGTCGCCGATGGATTTCCCCAGTGTTGCCTGTTTGGCGGAGTAATCGAGCACATCGTCGATAAGTTGGAAGGCGATGCCCAAGTTCATGCCGAAGTTATCCAGCGCCTCTTCCTCGATTTGAGGCCGTTCGGCGACAACGGCGCCGATTCGGCAGGCAGCGGCAAACAGCGCCGCGGTCTTGGCCTTGACCACCTCCAAATAGGCCGGCTCACCGGTTTCTGTATCGTTGGTGGTCATCAACTGCATGACCTCGCCCTCGGCGATAACGGCGGCGGCGTGCGATAATATTTCCAGAACGCGCAACGACCCGTCTTCGACCATTAGTTCGAATGACCGGCTGAACAGGAAATCGCCGACAAGGACGCTGGCCTGATTGCCGAAGATGGCATTGGCCGATGCAAGGCCACGGCGCAGATCGCTTTCGTCGACTACGTCATCATGCAGCAATGTTGCCGTGTGGATGAATTCTACGCTGGCGGCCAGAGGCAGGTGGCGCTTGCCGGCGTATTCGCACATACGGGCCGCACCCAGGGTCAGCATCGGCCGCACACGCTTCCCGCCGGCGGCGATGATGTGTCCGGCCAGTTGCGGAATCATCTGCACTGGCGAATCCATACGCTTTACGATCAACTCGTTGACAGCGCGAATGTCCGCCGCCACCAACTCGCTCAGTGCATCGAGTGACGGCTTCCTGCCACGCTCGCTGTCCAGTGTTACGACTACACCCACTAAAAACCTCCCCAGGTTCTTGACGCTTGTCGTTGCAATAGCGAGCATAGGAAGCGGGCTATTGGATGGTCAAGCCCGGAAGGTAATTACCTAGGGACCTTGCTGCTGTTCCATGATCGAATTGATTCGAACAAATGATCCCGTTTTTCTGTCATGGCTGACAGCGCGCCTGGAAGGCGAGGCCATTGCCGCCGTCGTCTTGGACAATCATGCCAGCGTTATAGAGGGGAGTATCTCCGCCATTCAACGCCGTGTGATGGTCAATGAAGTGGATTTGGCCCGTGCCCAGTGGATATTGGACGAAGCGGAACGAATTCAAGCGGGAGACTCGCTGGGCGATGATTGATGAGGCGGAGGATACCGGTCTGCTGGATGGCCGTGTGCATTGTTTCCAACCACGCGCCGGATTTCGCTCGGCGATCGATCCGGTATTGTTGGCCGCCGCCGTACCGGCCGACTCTGGGGACGTCATTCTTGACGTTGGCGCTGGAACAGGCGCCGCCTCGCTATGCTTAGCCGCCCGGGTTGCGGATTGCCAAGTGATCGGCCTGGAAAAGCAGGACGATCTTTGTGTCCTGGCGCAACGGGGTGCATCGGCCAGCGGTGTATCGGACCGCGTACGATTCTTCGGTGGCGATCTTCTCGACCCGCCTGCGCCACTTGAACCGGGATCATTCGATCACGTGATGGCCAATCCACCGTATCGCGCCCGGGACACAGGAAATCGACCCCCGGACCCCGGCCGTGCGGCGGCGACTATCGAAGGCGCGGCCGCGCTTAATGATTGGCTGACATTTTGTATTCGTATGGTGCGGGACGGCGGCACCATAACTTTTGTCCACCACTTTGACCGACGCGACGAAGTGGTGTCGGGACTGCGGTATGGCGCCGGCAGTATTGTCGTCTGTCCGCTGTGGCCGAAGCACGCTGGAGTGGGGGCGAAGCGGGTAATTGTTAGCGCCCGTCGCGGTGGCCGGGAGACCGTGACCATGGCATCCGGCGTGGTTCTGCATGCCGCGAATGGGGGCTATACGGAAGAGGCGGAAGCCATCCTTCGCCAAGCACAGCCACTAATATCATCGGTTCGCGAGGCTAAGGCCTGACTATGACTTTTAGGCAGTTTTCCACCACAGCGTGATTTTATGCGATCTGGCAGTGGTCTCGACCAGTCTGGAGGTTGAGGATCAAGTGGGCCGTTAAGAATTTCCATAAAATTAGTCAGGTTTAAGCCGGACTGAGAATTGTACGTAAACCCGGCGATTGCCCAGGAAGTGGCCGGCAACACCAACGGTGTCAGCAAAGCCGTCGCTGAGACCGGTGGCGCCGCCAACGAAGTGCTGAGCGCGTCGAGCGAACTCTCGAGACTGAGGACTTGAGCAGCAAGATTGACGAGTTCAGCAAGTAATACAGCCCGCTCAAGCGGAACCGTAAATATCGACAGGGGCGGCCCCAAACGCCAAGGGGGCCACCCTTGCTATGTCGGAGTTTGGCCTCTACAAGGTCTTCCATGTTCGGACTTTTCAGCCTACCGAAGCTCTTGTTCACGGCGTTCGTCATTGCCGCCGTCTGGTACGGTTACAAGTGGTACAACCGCTACCAGCAGGTACGCCAGGAAGATGAACGCGACCGAGTTCGCCGTGATGACGAGAAAAGCCGTACGGCTGCCGTGGAGGACATGGTGCAGTGTCCCGACTGCGGCGCGTACGTGCCTGCCGCCGGCGGCCATGTTTGTGGCGGCGGCACCTGATTATACCGATCCACTAGCTTGACCCTCCCGGGGGTGGCCGGTACCTTCCTTGCACTGTTGATTCGGCCCCGATCCTGAAGGTTCCGGCGCGATGCCTTCCGTCTCCAAAGACACCAGTTTCCAGTCATTGATCCTGAAGCTGCAATCCTTTTGGGCTGACCAAGGCTGCGTCATCCTGCAGCCCTACGATATGGAAGTCGGCGCCGGTACGTTTCATCCGGCAACGACGCTGCGCTCGCTGGGAAAACCGGACGATATCTGGAAGTGTGCATACGTGCAGCCGTCACGCCGGCCGACGGATGGCCGCTACGGCGACAACCCCAACCGCTTACAGCACTACTACCAGTTCCAAGTGCTTATCAAGCCGTCGCCGGAAGGCATCCAGGAGACCTACCTCGATAGCCTGCGGGTGTTGGGAATCGACGACAAATTGCACGATCTCCGCTTTGTTGAGGATGATTGGGAAAGCCCGACCCTAGGTGCCGCCGGGCTCGGTTGGGAGGTCTGGTGCGATGGCATGGAAGTGACCCAATTCACCTATTTCCAGCAGGTCGGCGGTTATGACTGCAATCCGATCCCCGTCGAACTGACGTACGGCCTGGAGCGCTTGGCCATGTACATTCAAGGCGTCGACAACGTCTTCGATCTCGATTGGGACGGCGTTGACAAGGCCAAAGGCGGCAAGACATACCGCGACGTCTTTCATCAAGCCGAAGTGGAGTATTCCAAGTACAATTTCGAGATCGCCGACACCGACATCCTGAAGCAGCATTTCGCCGATGCCGAGAGCGAATCGGCGTCGCTGCTGGAGGCCGAACTGGCGCTGCCCGCCTACGATCAATGCCTCAAGGCCAGCCATCTGTTCAATTTGCTTGATGCCCGCGGCGTAATCTCCGTCACCGAACGCGCCGCCTATATCGGCCGCATCCGTACCCTGGCACGTGGCGCCGCGCGGCAGTGGCTGTTGAGCCAAGGCGTTGAGGTCGAGTAATGCCTGAATTGCTCCTGGAACTTCTGTCCGAGGAAATCCCGGCGCGCATGCAGGCGCGGGCGGCAGAGGATTTAAAGCGGCTGGTTTGCGATGGCCTCAAGGACGCAGGGCTGACCTTCGAGCGTGCCGAAGCCTATGCCACACCGCGCCGCCTGGCGCTGGTCGTTGACGGCATCCCCGAAACCCAGCCCGACGTGTCGGAGGAAAAGCGCGGCCCACAGGTCGGCGCGCCGGAACAAGCAATCAACGGCTTCCTTGGCTCTTTGGATGGAATGGCCATGGATGATTGCGAGCAGCGCGAAGTCAAAGGAAAAACCTATTACTTTGCGGTGATTGAGAAGAAGGGCAGCAAATCGTCGGAGGTCCTATCCGGTGTGATGCAGGCGACCTTCACCGAACTCAGTTGGCCAAAGTCTATGCGCTGGGCAGATATACCCGGAGTAAGATGGGTTCGACCGATCTCAAGTATTCTCTGTATTTTTGATAGTGAAGTCGTTCCCTGTGCGATTGGGCCATACGGGTCTGACGATGTATCAAGCGGCCACCGTTTCCTCGCCCCCGATCCCATTCAAGTCAGCGACTTCGCCGACTACGAGAAGAAACTCCACGACGCCAAGGTCATTCTCGATCCGGCGGAGCGGCGCGCTGTGATCGAGGCCGATGCCAAGCGGCTCTGCGAAGAGGCAGGGCTGGTGCTGAAGGACGCCCCGGGGCTGCTGGACGAAGTCGCCGGGCTGGTGGAATGGCCGGTCGTGCACATGGGGATTATTGACGCGGAATTTATGGACCTGCCGCCGGAAGTTCTGAGCACCGCCATGCGCTCGCATCAGAAGTATTTTTCCGTCCTCGATAAGGACGGCAATTTGGCCGACCGCTTTATCTTCGCCGCCAACACGGAAACCACGGACGGCGGCAAGCAGGTTATCGCCGGGAACGAGCGCGTGCTGCGGGCGCGGCTGGCCGACGCCAAGTTCTTCTGGGACCAGGACTGTAAGCATTCGTTGGAAAGCCGCATCGACGGCCTCAAGGATCGGGTGTTTCACGCCAAGCTCGGCAGCGTCTTTGACAAAGTGGAGCGCGTGGAGAAGCTGGCCGGTGATCTGGCCGAGGCCTGCGGCGCGGATAAGGCCGACGCCATGCGCGCCGCGCGGCTGGCCAAGGCCGATTTATCCACGGGCATGGTCGGCGAATTCCCCGAACTGCAAGGCATAATGGGCCGTTACTATGCGCTGGCCGATGGCGACAAGCCGGAAGTTGCCGTTGCCATCGCCGAGCATTACGCGCCGCAGGGGCCGGGTGATGCTTGCCCGAGCAAGCCGGTCAGCGTGGCCGTCGCCCTGGCCGACAAGATCGACAGCCTGGTTAGTTTCTTCGCTATCGACGAAAAACCGACCGGCTCCAAAGATCCGTTCGCCCTCAGACGCGCTGCTCTTGGTGTGGTCCGGTTGATTCTCGAAAATAAGCTGCGGCTGCCTCTCAAGTCCTATTTCGGCCCTTTGTTTTCGAAGAAGCCCGCTGGTGCTGTGGAGCTTAATGAGGCTTTCGATGAGTTTGTAAAAACGGCAGAACTCTTAAAGTTTTTTGCCGATCGGCTGAAAGTTCACCTCAAAGAGAAAGGCATCCGCCACGACCATATCGACGCAGTGTTGTCGCTGAGTACGGAGGACGACTTGGTGAGGTTGTTGGCGCGTGTGGACGCTCTTTCAGAGTTCTTGGCTACTGACGACGGGGAAAACCTTCTCACGGCCTATCGACGTGCGGCCAACATAGTTCAGATCGAAGAACGAAAAGACAAAGACCAATACCACGAAGTGAAGACCGATCTCTTCAAGGATGAAGAGGAGAACGACCTCTGGCAAAATCTTCATGCGGTGCAGGATAGCTTCACAGTTTCAATGGAAAGTGAATTGTTCGTAGAGGCAATGGCTGGATTGGCTCAGTTGCGTAGCCCTATCGACAAATTTTTCGACAATGTCACGGTGAACATTGAGGACGACAGTGAACGTCGTGCTAACCGGCTTGCGTTATTGCGCTCAATTAAGACGGTAATGAACCAAGTTGCCGACTTCTCAAAGATCGAAGGATAACCGGATCAGCATGACCAAGTGGATTTATGAGTTCGGCGACGGCAAGGCCGAGGGTAGTGCCGGGATGAAGGAGTTGCTCGGCGGTAAGGGGGCCAATCTGGCGGAGATGGCTGGTTTGAGCTTGCCGGTCCCGCCCGGTTTTACGATCACCACGGACGTCTGTACCCACTATACGGATAACGACTCGACTTATCCTGATGGCCTGGAAGTTGACGTCGCGGCGGCTCTCGGTAACGTCGCGTCAGCCGTTGGCCGTACCTTCGGCGGTACGGAGAAACCGCTTCTCGTCTCCGTCAGGTCCGGTGCGCGGGCATCCATGCCGGGAATGATGGATACGGTCCTTAATCTGGGACTCAACGACGAGACTGTTGCGGCCCTGGCAACTGATTCCGGCGACGAGCGGTTCGCCTACGATAGCTACCGCCGGTTCATTCAAATGTACGGCGACGTAGTGCTCGGCGTCGATCATCACCTGTTTGAGGATGTTCTCGAAGATTACAAGGAAGACCACGGCCGCAGCCTGGATACGGATATGACCGCCGACGATTGGAAATCGGTCGTCGAAGCATATTTGGCCATGGTCGATGAGAGTACGGGCGAGCCATTCCCCCAAGATCCCGTGGCTCAGCTTTGGGGCGCCATCGGCGCCGTGTTCGGCTCATGGATGAATGCTCGCGCGGTGACCTACCGGCGCATTCATATGATACCCGCGGATTGGGGTACGGCGGTCAATATCCAGGCCATGGTGTTTGGCAACATGGGTGGCGACTGCGCCACAGGTGTCTGTTTCACCCGCAACCCGTCCACTGGCGACAATGCATTCTTTGGCGAATTTCTGATCAATGCCCAGGGTGAGGATGTGGTCGCCGGTATTCGTACACCCCAGCCTTTGACATTGGCCGAAGGCGAGACCACGGGCTCCGACTTACCGTCGATGGAAGCCACCATGCCGGAATTGTTTGGTGATCTTGTGGCGGTTCGAGAAAAGCTTGAACGCCATTACACCGACATGCAGGACATGGAGTTCACGGTTGAGCGTGGCAAGCTGTGGATGCTGCAAACCCGGAACGGTAAGCGAACCGCCAAGGCGGCGCTGAAAATAGCCTGCGATATGGTGGCGGAGGGCATGCTAGACAAAGAAGGCGCAATTTTGCGGGTCGAAGCGGCGCAACTGGATCAACTTCTGCACCCGACGTTGGATCCGGACGCGCCACGCACAGTTTTGGGTCGTGGCCTTCCGTCAAGTCCCGGCGCCGGCACCGGCTGTGTCGTGTTCAGCGCCGAGGACGCCGAAGCCTGGACGGCTGATGGAAAAAAGGTGATCCTGGTGCGGACCGAAACATCGCCCGAGGACATCAACGGCATGCATGTTTCGCAGGGCATTCTGACCACTCGCGGCGGCATGACTTCGCATGCGGCGGTGGTGGCGCGCGGCATGGGTATCCCTTGTGTGTCGGGAGCCGGGGACCTGCGGATCGACTACGCTTCGAAGACCTTGATTGCATTGGGTCGGCAGGTGAACGAGGGAGACATCGTCACCATTGACGGCTCCACCGGCGAGGTTATGCTCGGCGAAGTGCGGGCCATCCAGCCGGAATTGACCGGTGATTTCGCACAGCTTATGGAATGGGTCGATGAATTCCGCACCATGGGTGTGCGCGCCAATGCGGAAACGGCCAAGGATGCGGAAACGGCCCGCCGCTTTGGCGCCGAAGGCATCGGTTTGTCACGTACGGAGCACATGTTTTTCGATCCTGAGAGAATTATCCACATGCGCGCGATGATCCTGGCCAAGGACGAAGATGCCCGCCGCGCCGCTTTGGATAAATTGCTTCCTTACCAGCGCCAGGATTTCCTCGAGCTATTCAGGATCATGGAGGGTTTGCCGGTCACCATCCGGCTGCTGGACCCGCCACTCAACGAATTCCTGCCGCACACGGATGAGGAACTGACCGAAGTCGCGGAAGCCGCCGGTACGGACATGGCGGCGGTCAAGTTCCGCCGCGCCGAGTTGGACGAGTCCAACCCCATGCTCGGTCATCGCGGTTGCCGGCTCGGCATTACTTATCCGGAAATTTATGAAATGCAGGCCCGGGCGATTTTTGAGGCGGCGGTGGAAATTGTTAAATCCGGCGGCAACGTGGAACCGGAGGTAATGATTCCGTTGGTCATTGACCACCCGGAACTTGAAATGCTGAAGGACGTCATCGATAAGGTGGCGACCGAAGTCGGGGCAGCGGCTGGGATTGACCTCCGATATATGGTGGGGACCATGATCGAGTTGCCGCGGGCCTGTTTGTTGGCGGGTGAGATCGCGGAAACCGCGGAATTCTTCAGCTTTGGCACCAATGATTTGACCCAGACCACCTATGGATTTTCACGCGATGACGCCGGCACTTTCCTGGATGTTTACCAGCAGAAAGGGGTGTTGGCCGTGGATCCGTTCATGACCATCGACCGCGATGGCGTCGGTGAACTGGTGCGGATCGGCGCCGAACGGGGCCGCAAAGTCCGTCCTGATTTGAAGATGGGAATTTGCGGTGAGCATGGCGGTGATCCCGAATCGGTGCGGTTCTGCCAGGAAATCGGTCTGACCTATGTGTCGTGCTCGCCGTTCCGGGTTCCCATTGCCCGACTGGCGGCGGCCCAGGCTGCCCTCACGCCAAATCAGTAGAGATCGGCGGTGCAAAGGAGCGGAAGGCTGATAAAACCTTCCGCCGAGTTCTTTGCAACAACCTAAGTGTTAGGAGAGAAGTAAGCCGTCCACCGTCAGGATGACAACGGCGGCGATAATAAGTCCAAACGCCAAGATGGCCGCGAATGAGGCGTTGCTCGTTTGAACTGACGTTCTTTGGTTCATTGTGACCTCCATCCGCGCTTCTGAATGTCTCTTCACTTTAGTCAACCGGCATGACGGGCCAATGACTGAGTAATTTCCTTATATTTCAGAATGTGACGTGTCGGTCTGGCTTCTCATATGCCCGAGAAGGCGATACTCTCGCGGCATGAAACTTGAATGGATAGTGTTTGTTCTCCTCGTCGTTTTGTTGGCGCCGCCCGCCCGGGCCGGCGGTGATCCGGGGCGGGGGCGCGACATTGCCATTGAGCATTGCGCACGGTGCCATGTGGTCGGCGACTACAACAAGTTCGGTGGTTTGGGATCAACGCCGTCGTTTCAGTTGATCGCCGGGCTGGAAGATGGAATGGAGCGGTTCCGGAGTTTCTATGAGCGCCGGCCGCATCCTGTATTCGTGCGCGTTCCGGATGTTCCCAAGTGGAGTGACGCACCGGCCTATGCCACAGAATTCACGGTGACGTCCAAGAGCATTGACGATATTCTCGCCTTTGCCGGAACGCTGGAGAAGCGAAACTTGGACAACGTTCCGATTGTCGGGGCCATGGGCCCGAATGCCAAACAACGGATCAAGGATGCGGCGCAATGAACGATAACGACCATCTCGACGGTGACTGCATCTTCTGCAAGATTATCCGAGGGGAAATTCCGAGTTTCAAGGTGTACGAGGACGATAAGACCTTCGCTTTCATGGACATCAATCCAATCTCGCCAGGGCATTCCCTGGTAATTCCGAAGTTTCATTCCGCCAATCTTTATGAAACGCCCGAAGATTGGGTCGCGGCGACCGCAGTAGGCCTCCGGCGGCTCGCCCGCGCCGTGGAGAAAACGGTTAACCCGGCCGGTATCAACACGCTACAGGCCAACGGCCCCGGCGCTAAGCAATCGGTGTTTCACCTGCATATGCATGTCATTCCGCGTGGCATGGATGATGGCCTAACCATGAATTGGGAACTTAATCCCGGTGACATGGACGCGATCGGTAAGTTGGCCGATGAGATCAAGGCCAACTTGGATTGACATATTAGTCATTCAAATACCCTCATAAGCATTTCTGGGTTGATGGCAGGGCTAACCGCAACTACCTCTTGCGTCAGGATTGGGAGGAAACACCATGGACGTTGACGTCATCACCGACTATCACGCGCATATCTATTTCGCCGAGGGAGACAATGCCGCCCGGGATGGCTCAATCGCTTTGCGAGAGCACATTATCGACAGTTTTGACGGTATCGAAGGTATGACCCGTGAGGTGGCTGGCGGCCCGCACCCGACGCCCATGGTTCAGGTCAATTTCCCGATTGTGCGATTTGACGATGTGGTTCCGTGGTTGATGCTAAATCGCGGCGAGCTTTCCGTTCTGGTTCATCCGGTCACAGGCCACGACGTGGCCGATCATGGTGATCATGCCTTATGGCTGGGCGAGCCATTGCCCATTAACTTCGACGCGCTGTGAGGAACGGTCATGCCGATGGTAGGGTAAACCGGAAAGTGGAACCTTTACCTTCCGCGCTTTCGACACTGATTTCGCCGCCGTGAGCTTCGACCAGTTCCTTGCACAATTGAAGGCCCAAGCCGGTGCCGGACTCGCCGTCTGTGCCATTTGTCGATGATTTTTCGCCCAGGACAAACAAGTTCTCCAGCTTAGTGTGGGGGATGCCGATGCCATCATCGGCGACGGTGATTTCCACCCACTCTGCTGTTGCACTGGCACTGATGGAAATGATGCCGCCGGACTCGGAAAACTTGATGGCATTGCTAACGAGATTGCGAAGTATGGTGTCAATCATCGGCGCGTCCGCTTCGACTCGCAGCTGATCCGTGCAACCAGCGTTAATTTCAATCTGCTTCGCCGCCGCCACGGTTTGAAATCGAGCCATGGTGGTAGCGAAGATTTCATTCACGTCAATGGACTTCGGATTGTATTCGATCCGACCAAGCTGTAATCGCGACCACTCGAGGAGGTCCTCGACCAGTTTGAAAGCCGCCTCGGCGGAGCGGTGTACCAGAGAGCTGTACTCAACCACCTTCTCCGTTGTCATGGTTTTCGACTGTGTGGAAAGGATTTGTGTAAATCCAAGTAAAGCATTGAACGGGCTCTTCAGGTCGTGGGCGACAATTGCGAAGAACCTATCCTTTTGTTCATTCAATTCACCCAGTTCGTCGCTGGCCGTTTTCAAATCTTCGGCCATTGCGACCAGATCCAGGGCTTGCGTCTCGAGACGTTCCTCACGGTCGGTGAGTTCGACCACTTGGTTCTTGAGCACGACCTCCGCAGCGTTACGTTCGAACACCCTGCCTAACTGATTGCCGACGTGAACAAGGTTCGCCAGCAAATCCTCATCTTGTTGAACGACTTCATCCGTATAGAACTCCAATACCGCCGCCGTGGTATCTTGGTATAGAACCGGGATACCAAACCCGGATCTGACAATTGGATCGCCTTCAATATCCTGGAGTCGTGCAAAATTTCCATCCACCACGACATCTTCGATCCACAGCGGGTTTCTGGTGTCAAAGACACGTGAGACGAGGCCTTTGCCATGCTTCATCTCACCGCCATCCGTGGCTTTTCGAAATACGGCGAAGCGATCTGCATCGTCCAGGTGCCATAATCGTGTGGAATACAACGTGTTGGGGTCATCCTTTGAGCGGATGAATGCGTGGCCCACCGGCCACCCCGTGTACTCACATATGGTATCCAGGCAGGTTTGAATGGCGTCTTTAAAATTTACGGCCCGGTTGGCGTCGCCTGCCGTTTTTCGCAACAGGGCAATAAGCTTGCCTTGCTTCTTAAGTTCGTCTTCGGCGATTCTTTGCTCGGTAATGTCCTGCATGGTCCCCGATGAGCGGATGACCTTTCCATTGGCATCGAACTCGGGTTCTCCGATCTCTCGAACGTAGCGCACTTGGCCATTCCGGAGAATAATTCTGAACTCAATATCATAAGATTCGTTTCCCGAGTTCCTTGAGTGCACTCGGAGTAAATCCTCGGGATGGATCCACTGAAGTTCCTTCGCAAGCGTGTCCGTGGAGGCTAGATACTCGTCAACGCTAACACCGTGCATCTTGGCAAGCTCATCTGAGCACGAGATACAGCGGTCGTTATGATGGTCCCAGACCCAGTAGCCCAATTTTAACAACTGTGCGGCCTGCAGGTACCTTCCCTCGCTCGTGCGAAGTGCATTTTCCGTCTGCTTGAGGTCGGTGATATTGGTATAGGTAGCGGCCCACCCGAGACCTTCGACCATATACCGCCGACAGCGTAAAATTCGACCGGCGGCAGTTGTTATCTCATCTTCACCTTCATTCCGAGTGGCCAGGATGTACTCATAGCGTGCCTGCGCCACTTCCTCCGGATCACCCTCCCCATAGGCACCGATCCGGGCCTGGTAGCGGAACAACTCAATGGCTGGTGTTCCCGGCTTGAGTAAATCGGTGGGATAGTCCCAAAGTTCCGACATGCGGTTGTTGGCAATGATCACACAGTTGCCCTCGTCCCAGACGATGAATCCTTGATCGACCGCGTTGAGAGCGATTTCCAGCAGATGCGATTTTTCGGCTAGCTCTTTCTCCGCGCGCGGCAGCGGATCAAGGACTTCCACATCTTTTAAAGGTGTCTTCAGCATCTGGATATGTCGCGTCTAATAAAGGAGGCAATCTTACATCCAGAATACTATTGTACTCTCGTTGCAAATCCAAGGGCATTTCGGAGGCTGCGAACTCCGGCGGCGCATCCGCCCTGTCCGCGCCAACTCGTCAATCCCGCCTTCGGCGCACCAACAGGGTCCAATCCGGCAGCGGATCATCATTGGTTAGTGTGAGGTCAGATGAAAGGTTGTTGGCGCAAAAATCGTGGAACAAGTTTGCGTCGGCGTAGTAAAGATCGCGGAATTTCTCCGGTGCGTCCAAACGCAGCATGTTGAAGGCGAGGCCCTTACGGGTGCGGCCCCAGAGTTGTGAAAGACTGGTTTGGACGTAGTCAACCCAGTCTTTTTCATTCGCGTTCATGGACATATTGAAGGTGCCGGAGGCAAAGGTGTAATCCGCTGTTTCCGTGGCTTGCAACCGGCGTACAAAATGCGCCCGGGGATCAGTTGTGCTGATCCGGGCCGCGTCGATCAACGGCTGTGACATGTCGGTGCCGATGAATCGGCTCATGTGCATGACCGGCTTGTCTTTTAGGAAATGGAAAAATGCCCCGTAGCCGCAGCCGAAGTCATGAATAGTAATACCGCCGGCTTGGTCAGCATCGTCAAAGATGGCGCCCAGGGTTTCAAAGCGTATTTGCTGCCAGGCTTCATTCTTCCAAAATACACCCTGTGGGCAGGCGCCGTACTTGCGTGCGCGTCGGTCGTAGACCTGGACCACCGGCTCTAGTAATCGGGCTGCTTCTCGCAGGGCTTGTGATTGATCGGGCATGCGCGAAACCCTATTCCAATCCCAATTTTGAAAAAAGTACGGGCGGAGGCCTATGACCTCCGCCCGGCGTTTGATTATCTGGTAGGTTTGAGCCTAGTGGCCGCCCATATCGTTCCATGGCGGCAACAGGACAATGCAGTTGGGGTTGAGGCCCTGCTCCTTGAGGGTATCAATGGAGGCCACAACCTTCTGTGCCTTGAGATCGACGACGGTAATCGAACCGTCACTCATGCCCGGCAGGTTCAACAACGCGTTCTGTACAAAGCCGTATTTTCCATCTCGGGTCAGCCCGACGTGATGGGCGCCCTCGGCGGCCGGCAGAGTGCTGATCAATTTCGGCTTCATCGGCCCGCCGGACATATCAAAGGTGTGTAAATTGCCCGGGCTGGCCGATGTCACAAACATGCGGTCGCCACCCGGGTTGAAATACATCTCAAGCGGAACACCTGCCTTGATAGCGCCGAAATCGAAAACCTGATCGACATCGAAGTCTTTCTTGCCGGCATTCCAGGTTGCCGCCCAAAGTGATCCGCCGAACATGTTGGTGGAATAAACCACCGGCGGGTTGGAACCCGGCACCCGGAGCAGTTCGACGGGCGCCTCGCCGGCCTTGCCCGGCTTCTTGCTTAGGCGAATGCGCTTCAGCTCCTTGCCGGTGCTAGCCTGGACAACAACGATCTCGTCCCGGGCGTCCTTGAGGTCTGCGGATACGGTACTGGTGACGAGAATGCGGTCGATATCGCTGAGGACGGCCAGTCCGTGCGGATAACTGTCCGGCAGCTTGATGACCTGCTTGATATTGTCCGTGGCGACGTCGCCGACAATGACCCGCGCCGACATCATGCAGGTGAGGTACCAGGTTTTGTTGTCCTCCGAAAAAATGACGTCTTCGCCGAGTTTGCAATCGGGAAGATCAATACGTTTCAATCGGTAGGGAAATTCGTTGAGCTTGAACACATGCAGTTCCGACTTGGCCAAGGCTGTCATGTAGGCCTTTTCCTGCTCTCGGTCATAGAAGATATGATGTGCGACAAGATCATTTGGTAACGGCACGTCCATGAGAATTTTGCCGAAATTGGACGAGTCCGGATCGACATCCATAATAGCGATGCCTTCCTTACGGACTTGTTCGCCGGTCAATTTGAAAGCCTTCAGGGCTTCCGGTGTCTTGCTTTCATAATTCATCATGGCCAGAATCTCGCCTTGGGCAAAATTCGGCACAATAGAGACGGCAATGAACGCCGCTAAAAATACGGTCAACAAACGTTTCATGAATTTCCTCCCTAGGGATGTCCCCCAACATCGCCACCGAAGCAGCAAGTCACCATAGCAGATATGAAGGAACAGTGCCGAGGAAAACGGGAATCATCCGCATTGCCGATATATCGGTCGTCATGCCAACATGCAGGTAATGAGAGGTCCAAGCCTATGAGCGACACGATCCAAATTGCAATTGGCGCCACGCGACGCCGGGCGCTGCTTCTGGTGGTCGCAGTCGGCGTCGCCGCTGCGTGGCCCGCCGTGGCGGACGAAACTCGTAACTTCCAACTCAAAATTACCGGCCGCAAGGTGAGCAATAGCGATCGCACCATCAAGGTCACTGAGGGCGACCGGATTGAGATTGTTTGGACCACCGACGAAGCCGTCGAGATTCATTTGCACGGTTACGACATCAAGGCCGAGCTGATTCCAGGCGCATTCGTGACCATGGCTTTCGAGGCGCCGACGGCGGGACGCTTTCCTATCACCGCCCACGACTTCGGCCATGCCACGCTGGCCTATCTGGAAGTTCATCCCCGCTAGTAGATCACTACGGCCTGGGCAGCAGAAATGAATCCCAATGTTCGCTAATAGCCGCAAGCGGGCATTAAGTTAACTGTCATATTGTACGGCAGCCGCTGTGCTTAGCGTTGCGTGAGTGGATTTAGGCATGGCGGCAGCAAGGACAACTGCTATCAAGCAGAAACCACTCGCCAGTAGGAAAGCATTCGCCAGATCGGTCTCCCCTGCTAGTCCGGCAAATACAGCGGCGGATGCGGCAAGACCGTCCATAAAGGCGAATGTCAGGCCCAAACTCGTCCCTTCGCGTCTGCCGGCATGATCGACTGCCGCGGCCAGCAGTACAGCCCGGATGGCCACTAGTACTGTCAGCGCAACCCCCAGTGCAATGAGGGAGAGCACGAAGCTGGAGGACAACCAAGCGACAAAGGCCGCCCCGGTGGCAATCGCGTTGCCCAGCATGATCAGGGGGCGCCGCCCAATATTGTCGGAAATCTTCCCCATCCAAGGCTGCAGCACTGCGCCGGGCAGCATCATCGCCGCCATGGCGATGGCCGTGGTCATCCAGTCAAGTCCATGATTGGCCCTGAGATATAGCGGGGTCATGGTGACGATTGCGAACAGGCCCATATTGTAGGAAGTGAAGAGCGCGATAACCCGCAGACCTACCGAAGTAGTCCAGACCTGCCAAATATCGGCAAAATCCGCCCGCGTTGGCCGGGAGTTAACGTGGCGCGGCACTTTCGGCGCGATAAAGATAAAAATGCATCCCGCGAGCAGTGTGGGAATCACGAGTACCTGTATGGCTGTGCGCCAATCCCAAATCGTCAGCAGCAGGCCGGTCGCCGGCAGTGCGATAACTTCTGAAATATGCCCGCCAATGGCATGCATGCCGAGGGCGTAGGCGCGCCTGGCTTTGTGCATCTGCGCCAATACACCTGTCGCGATGGGATGCCAGGCCGCATCGCCCATACCGGCAATGGCGATCAGGCCGGCAAAGGCCCAGAAACCGTCGGCAAAGGAGGATGCCAAATAGCCAAAGCCAACCCAGAAGAACGTTGCAGCCAGCAGAATGCCGCGATTGGCTACATGATCGGCCAATAAGCCCGCCGGCAGATAGGCCAAGGAGGAGCCGGCGCTATGGATCATAAAAAGTAACCCAATTTCAGCTGGCGACAGGCCCGAGGCTGCGCCGAACGCCGGGATAAGGAGGTACATCCCAATCGGCACCAGATCATTGGCAAAATGGCCAACGGAAAAGGGAACGAGGAGGTTGGGTTTCGGCGTGCTCAGGAGATCGCCGCCCAGGCCGGAAGTCGCGGATGCAAGGTGGCGTCACCGGCGGTGAAGGGGAGGGGATTGTCGCTGTCTTCTAATTGCTCAATGCGCATCAGGGCCAGGGCTTGGTCGCCAACTCCGGAACGCAGTTCACCGGCCTCGCGGCCATCACGCAGGACCGGTGTGCCGGGTTCCGGGAGTGGGCCGTCCACACTGACAGGAACTAGCCGCTTTTTGACTAGGCCACGGTATTTGGTGCGTGCCGTGAGTTCTTGACCCATGTAACAGCCCTTCTGCCAATCAACCCCGTTAAGCTCATCGAAACCGCTTTCCAGGAGCGTGGACTTTTCAACAATGAGATCACGGCTGCCATCGGCTAATCCTAATTCCAGGCGGCGGGCTTCAAACTCCGCCGCCGCCGCCGCCGATAGGCCAGCCGCCTCCAGGGAATTCACGGCGCTGTCGCGGGGCAGAATGGCGCGCGCGCCCATGGCCGACAGGCGTGGATCGATGAAGGCGATACCGCCGCCAAATGGAACCGTTGCGCCGGTATCATCGGACAATAGGCCCAACGCCTCTGCGGCACCGTCGCCAGTGACGGCGGCGACGACGAGGTCCGTGGACCGATCGGTCAATTCCGCCTTGGCGCGGAGCTTATACATAGTCAGACGCTTGATTAAATCCGGGAGGCGGGCGGCCTCACAATCCAGGACCAATCCGCCGTCCATTTCACCAATGAAAAAATCAAAAAGATACTTGCCCTGCGGGGTCAGGAGGGCTGCATAGAGGGTGCGATCGGGCGTCACCTTGGATGTATCGTTGGAGATCAAACCTTGGAGGAAATCGCGACTGTCGTCACCCGTTACCGCCAGGGGTGCACGGCTCTCCAGGATCGTATAGGTGGCGTTACTCATCGTGCGGGCTCCATCCTACGCCCCGCTGGTTAGGCGCGGCGACAACTTACAGGTACGCTTAGGCCGACCCAGGTGCAAGGGGTTGTAGGGCTGCGGAGCTTTTCTTGGCACCCGGGCGGTCGTATAAGAACCGGGGGTTCACGGGGCCGGGTGCCGAGAGTCATGAAAATATTGTTTGTAACGTCAACTCGGGTCGGCGATGCAGTCCTTTCCACGGGGCTTCTGGATCACGTTCTTGCCCGCCATCCCGGCGCCCGGGTTACGGTTGCCTGCGGCCCTGCGGCGGCCGGCCTGTTTGAGGCGGTGCCCGGACTGGAGCGCATTATCGTTTTGGATAAGATGCTAGGATCACTCCATTGGGTGCGCATGTGGTCGCTCTGTATCGGGCGGTTCTGGGACATGGTTTTGGATTTGCGAAACGCGCCGTTGTCGTATCTGTTGGCGGCGCAGCGCCACCATCACATGCATCGCACCCGCGAGCCGGGACACCGGGTCGTCCAGTTGGCACGGGTGCTGGGTTTAAGCGAAAACCCACCGTCGCCGCATATCTGGATAAATGGCCAGCACGCAGAGATTGCCGAGGGGATGATTCCGGAAGGCACGCCGGTTCTGGCTCTGGGACCGACCGCCAACTGGTTGGCCAAGACGTGGCCAGCGGAACACTTCGCGCAATTGGCGGACCGCTTGACGGGGGAGGGCGGTTTGCTGGCAGGGGGGCGGGTTGCCTTGTTCGGTCGCGCCGATGAGCGCCCCGGGGCGCTGGCCTTGATCGAAGCCATCCCAGAAGAACGCCGCCTGGACCTAATCGGCCGCGCCGGCTTGCTGGAAGTGTTCGCCTGCATGAAGCGCTGCGCGCTTTATGTCGGTAACGATTCCGGCCTTATGCATATGGCTGCTGCTTCGGGCATTCCGACACTAGGGCTGTTCGGCCCCAGCGAGGAGGAGAATTACGGGCCCTGGGGCACGCATTGTGAAGCCGTGCGCGCCGATAAATCCTACGTCGATATTTTTCCCAAGGATTTCGACCACCGCAATTCCGGCACCCTGATGGCGGCGCTGAGTGTCGAGCGGGCCGCTGATGCGGCAGCGGAACTATGGCGGCGAACTGGGGAGGCGGCGTCGTGAGCACGGAGGGTCCTAGCCTGTCGGCGGTGATCAGCGTGCGTAACGAAGAAGCGCAATTGGCGGATTGTTTGGAGCGGTTAACCTTCGCCGACGAGATAGTCGTGCTGCTGGACAAGTGCACCGACGGCTCCGGTGATATTGCTCGGCGGTTTACTGACCGGGTTGTCGAGGGTGATTGGCCGACGGAAGGCCGGCGCCGAAATGCCGGGATTGACGCCTGCACCGGAGATTGGGTGTTCGAAGTCGACGCTGATGAGCGGGTACCCGAGGCCTTGGCTGGGGAAATTCGCCGGGTGACTGCAGCCACGAATTTCGACTGGCACGAAATCCTGGTTGATAACTATATCGGCGGCCGCCTGGTTCGCTGGGGATGGGGCGCGTCGTTCGGCAAGGCGGCTTATCCCGGCTTGTTTCGCCGTGGCGCCAAGACTTGGGGGGACCAACGTGTCCATCCGCGTCTCAGTTGGAGTGGTCGCAAGGGGCCGATGTTGGAAAACCGGCTCGACCATTACGTTGATCGCAACGTCTCCGACATGATCAGGCGGCTCGATAGCTATTCCACGGCCCGCGCACGGGATCTGCGCGAGTCCGGCGAGATCGGCTCAACAGCCAACAATGTGCGGCGCCTGTTCACGCGATTTTTCAAATGTTACATCAGCCGCAAAGGATACCGGGAAGGTGGGTACGGACTTTTGATTGCCATTTTGGCCGGGCTGTATCCCCTGGTGTCACATCTCAAGGCTAAGTTGGAGGACGACTAGTTGGCACGTATCGTCCTTGCCGACGACGGCATCGAATTTGACGGAAAAACCCCTGAGACCCGTCCATTAGGCGGTGTCGAATCTTCTGTTGTCAATTTGACCGCTCAGCTTGCCGCCCGAGGACATCAGGTCCACGTGCGCAACAAGTGCACTCAGGCTATGACCCATGTGGGTGTAGATTGGCGGCCCATCGACGATGGGGATTGGCCCGAGGGCGTTGATCTCTATATCGCTAACCGGGGCGACAAATTGCTGCCGATGATGCCGTCGGCCAAGCGCACCGTTTTCTGGATTCATAACCCGGCGCGTTATCTCATGAAGTGGCGCTACCTGTCGAAGCTGTGGCGGCTCAAGCCGGCCGTCGTTTTTATCGGCACCACGCACGCCGCCACCTATCCGGGCTGGGCCCCGGGTGGTCCGCGCGTGGTAATCCCTTACGGTTTACCGGACGAATTCTGTAAGACGGACCCGGTCCGCGATCCTCCACCGCCGCGGGCTGTGTTTACATCCAATCCGTTACGGTCGCTCGATTGGTTGCTTGATCTTTGGGCCCATCGTATCGAGCCGCAGGTTCCCGGCGCCGAGCTGCATCTGTTCACAGGCGCCGCCACTTATGGCCATGTCGGCGAAGCCAAGACTGAGGCCATGGAGCGCGTTCTCGTTCAGGCCCGCTCTCTGGACGGGCAAGGGGTCCGATTGCGCGGCCCTGTTGCCAAGTCGGTTTTGGTCGAGGAATTCCGCACAGCGCGGTGCATGCTCTACCGGGGTGATTTGAATGAGACCTTCTGCCTCGCCGTGGGCGAGGCGCAGGCCATGGGAGTCCCCGCCGTGGTTCAAAAACTTGGATCAGTGGTTGAGCGGGTGATTGATGGCGAGACGGGTTATGTTGCGGTTGACGACAGCAGTTTTGTTGATGCCGCCGTAGGCCTGCTCACGGATGATGACATGTGGCGCCGGCAACAATCGGCAGCCCTGGCTTCGCAAAGGAATTGGCGGTGGCCGGATGCGGCGGCGGCGTTTGAGGAGTTGATTGTTTAGATGCGCATCCTGCAAGCCATGGCCGGAGCGGAATTCGGCGGTGCCGAGGAATACTTTGTGCGCCTTGCTATCGCCCTTGGGCGCTCGGATTTGGAGCAGCGGGTGTTGATTCGCCGCGATGCCCGTCGCGCGGAAACATTGCGCGGTGGCGGTGTGGATACGGTGGAACTGGGTTTCGGTGGACGCCTGGATTGGAAAACCCGACCGGCGTTCAAAAAACAGATCAACGAATTCAAACCAGATCTCATTCTCACCTGGATGAACCGGGCGACGGCGATGTGTCCGAAAGGCAGCGTGCCTCACGTGGCCCGATTGGGGGGATACTACGATCTTAAGTATTACAGCAACTGTGACCACTTAGTTGCCAACACCAACGACATTGTCGACTACTTGGTCGATCAGGGCTGGCCCCAGGACAAAGCCCACTATCTCCCCAATTTTGTCTCCGGTCGGCCGGGGAGTGCGATCCCTCGAAAACCGTTATTCACGCCTTACGGCATACCGCTGATCCTGGCGATGGGCCGCCTGCACCGGAACAAGGCGTTTGATATCCTTCTCGAAGCTGTTGCACGGGTGCCCGATGTCTATTTGTGGATTGCTGGCGAAGGCCCGGAGCGGGGAAACCTGGAAGCGCTTGCGGAGAAACTCGCCGTTAAGCCAAGAGTTCGATTCCTGGGTTGGCGTGACGACATAGAGGATCTGCTGGCAACCTGCGATCTGTTTGTCTGTCCTTCCCGCCTCGAACCGCTCGGCAATGTGGTGATTGAGGCTTGGGCGCAGGGCGTCCCGGTTGTGGCCGCTGACAGTTATGGTCCAGGTACCTTGATTGAGCACATGGAGTCGGGGGTGCTGGTACCGATTGATGACGCGACAACCTTGCGCCGCGCGATCCGTAACGTGATTGAGGATGACAATCTGCGTCAGCATATTGCCGGGCAGGGGCGTCAGGCATACGTGAGCAGCTTCACCGAAGAAACCGTGGTCGCGCAGTACCTTGAATTTTTCGAGAAGGTGTGCGGCTGATGTGCGGCATCGCCGGACTGATGACTCGCGACGGATCTGCGCCCGCCGACTCAGTCCTCGATGGCCTCGCCAAAGCTCTCGCGCACCGCGGCCCTGACGGCGAAGGCCGGCATGTTTCTGGCAATACAGGGCTGGTTCAGACCCGCCTCGCCATAATTGACTTGGCGACCGGCGATCAGCCGATCTATGGACCTGGCGGAGATACCGGGCCTGCGCTCATCGCCAATGCGGAATTTTATAACTATGTGGAATTGCGCGCCGAGATGCCGGACGCGGATTTCCGCACCAACTCCGATTGTGAACCACCACTGCATTTATATCTGCGTCATGGCGATCAGTTTGCCGATTATCTTCGAGGGATGTACGCGCTGGCCATTCACGACCCGGAAGCAGGGCGGTTGGTGTTGGCCCGCGATCCCTTCGGCATCAAGCCGCTTTACTATGTGGCCGGTGATGAAGGCTTCGCCTTCGCGTCAGAGCTTCAAGCTCTGGTGGCGGCGGGATTGGTCGGTGCGGAACTTCGCCCCGACGGCCGCGACGAATTGCTGCAATTACATTTTACGACCGGAGACACGACGCCACTCCAAGGCGTTCAGCGGGTATTGCCGGGTGAGACTCTGATTGTTGAGAACGGTGAAATTGTTGAACGCCATCTTGTCTCCGCCTTGTCGTCTCAGGCGCCTAGGGGTGAGGGCGAAGACGCGGCGCTCAAGCAACTTGATGCGGTTTTCGAAGACGCCGTCAATATCCACCAGCGTTCCGACGTGCCTTACGGCATGTTCCTGTCCGGCGGCATCGACTCGTCAGCTTTGCTCGCCATGATGGCGCGCCTCAATCCCGAGCCGGTGCAGGCATTTACCGTGGGCTTTCCGGGTACTGATGCGGGTGATGAGCGCAATCATGCCCGCGCTGTTGCCAATGCCGTTGGCGCCGAGCATGTGGAAGTAGAGTTCGTTGAAGAAGACTTTTGGAAAAGTCTCCCCCATGTTGCCGCAGCCATGGACGATCCCGCCGCCGACTACGCCGTGCTGCCCACCTATAAGCTCGCCGCCGAGGCGGCCGGGGCAGGTCTCAAGGTGGTGCTGTCGGGGGAGGGTAGTGATGAATTGTTTGCCGGTTATGGTCGCTACCGCCGTGCCGGTCGGCCGCGCCTGCTAGGCGGCCGCGCCGCCTGGACTCGGGGAACTCTCCAGGAACTCGGGTTGTTGCGCAAGCCGTCGAATCACTGGCGCGATGGTATCGCCGCCACGGAGTCAGAATTGTCTCCCGATTGGAGCCGATTGCAGGCGGCGCAAGCCGTGGACTGCGCCCATTGGCTGCCCAATGACCTGCTGACCAAACTGGACCGCTGCCTTATGGCCCACGGCGTCGAAGGGCGGGTGCCGTTCCTGGACCGGACCTTGGCTAAGTTCGCTTTTTGCCTGCCCGATCGCCTCAAGACCCGACGTGGCCTGGGCAAGTGGTTGCTCAGGAGATGGTTGGAAATGCACCTGCCGGTCGCCCGGCCGATGTCACCTAAGCGGGGCTTCACTGTTCCCGTGAACCAATGGATTGCGCATGAAGGCAAGCGCCTTGGCCCTCTGATGGCGGCTCAGCCAGGAATTATTGAAGCCTGTGACCCTGGTGCTGTCGCCAATCTGTTCAACGGATTAGGCGAGGGAAGTGATAAACGGCTCGGGCAGGCGGCTTGGACGCTACTTTATTTCGCCTTGTGGCACCGCCGCCATATCCTCGGCGCGGAACCACTAGGTGAGGTATTTGGGACCCTAAGTCAGCCCGCATAGCTAATCCGCGGCTGAACACTTGGCGAGTGTTCTCAAATAGTCTTGAGCCGGCATGACCTGAGATGGCCCAGGCCCTCGCATGTCTTGCGGCGGTCGGCTAGGATATATGCTGAATAATTCTAAACACCGGACTTGGAGATTTTCCGCGATGTCCAAGGCCAAACAGGCCCTAGAAGGTGAGTTGGAAGTGGTCCGCCAGAGAGTGGTGGAACTGGAGATCGAGTGTGAGGAGCTTCGGGCCACAAATGAGGAGCTGCGTCTGAGCAAGCTGTTAATCAGCGAGCAAGAGCAGGCGGGTGAGTTACTCTCGGCGATCATCGACAGCCTGCCCGAAGGTTTTCTCTATTTTGATCCCGACGACCGGCTTGTTCTGGTCAACAGCAGAATTGCGGATATCTACCCCCTGGCTGCCGAGGTGTTTGTGCTCGGCGTGTCGTACGAGACGTGTATGCGCACTGGCGTCGAGAAGGGACAATGGGGTCCCGAAGCTGGGCAGGACAAAGAGCAATGGATCCAGGCAAGGCTCGACTATCACTACGACCCCAAGGGAACGTCTGAATTTAATCTACCCGACGGGCGTTGTATCCGGGTCGAGGAGAAAAAAACACCGAAGGGCGGGGTTGTCGGCATGCGCACCGACATCACCGACTTGAAGGAAATCGAACGTCGACTTCGTGAAAGCCAAGACCGGTTCAGGGCATTTTTCGAAAATTCCCCCGCGGCCATATATATCAAGGACCACGAAGGGCGCTACGCGTTGATCAATAAGCAGTTTGAAAATGTCTACGGCGTAGAATCCAGAGAAGTAATTGGAAAGACAGCTTCCCATCTGTTTCCCGAAGAAATTGCCGAAATTTATGCTGCCTATGACAAAGAGGTCTTGAATAGTGGGAATTTGGTGCAGGAGGAGGTCGAAACCGTTTTTGGAGACGGTAGTACCGGCGTTATTCTGGCAACCAAATTTCCCATTTTCGGATCAGATGGAGAGGTCATCGGCATTGGCGGAATCAACCTGGACTTCACCGAACGCAAGGAAATGGAGAGGATGAAGCAAGAGTTTATCTCCATCGCCAGCCATGAGTTGCGGACGCCGCTTACGTCGCTAATGGGCGCCCTTGGCCTCATCAATTCGAATTTGGTCGGAGAGATTTCCCAAGAGGTCGAACCCATACTTGAGATCGCTTATCGGAACAGCGAACGCCTTAGCCGGTTAATCGACGATATTCTCAGCATGGAAAAGCTTGATGCGGCCAAAATGGATTTCTCTATGCGGCGGTTGGCTATCCCTGCGCTCATTGACCGGGCAATCAGCGAACATGCAGGTTACGGAATTGAGCGTGACATTTCTTTTGTCATCGACAGCCATTTGCCGGACGTCGCCTTCCTTGCGGACGAAGACCGACTGATGCAGGTGTTCTCAAATCTGATGTCGAACGCGGTTAAATTTTCACCCAATGGAACAGTTGTCCGGGTCTCAGCGTGCGAGAGGGGGCAGGACGTTCGCATATCGATTTCCGATGAGGGGGCAGGAATTCCCGAGGACTTTCATGACAAGGTATATGAGAAATTTTCACGAGCGAACAATACCGATACTGGGCATCTCGGGGGGACGGGTCTGGGACTGAGCATTGCCAAGGCTGTTATCGAGCAGCACGGTGGCGAACTTGGTTTTGAGACGAAAGCCGATGTGGGGACGACTTTCTTTTTTGACCTGCCGAAGGTAGACCAATAGCCGGTTTGGGCTCTCAAGGATAAATCCGAATTGAAACAAGCCATGACATATCGGCGAGGTGTAACTCTCGTCTTACTTGCTGGTGCGTGTTGGTCAACCATGGGGGTGGCCATCCGATTCATGGAGGTGGCTAACGTCTGGCAGATTTTGTTCTACCGGTCATGTGCCTTGGCGCCGTTTCTGTTCCTGGTTATTTCCATGCGGTCTGGTGGCAGGCCGTTTCCCGTCATCAAGAAGGCCGGGTGGGCGGGCGTAATTGGCGGCCTGGGTTTGGTGGTCGCTTTTGCCGGTGGTATTTTCGCCATCCAGACCACGACAGTTGCCAACGCTATGTTTCTGTTCGCGACGGCACCTTTTATTGCGGCCCCACTGGGGTGGTTCATTCTCGGTGAACGCGTGCGCGGTGCAACCTGGATCGCCATGGCCGTCGCCGTGGTCGGCATCGCCGTTATGGTTTGGGAAGGAATATCCCTGGGATATTTGACAGGCAATCTGGCCGCGCTTTTTTCGGCATGTGGATTTGCCGTCTTCACCATTGCGCTCCGCTGGCGAAAGCTGGATGACATGTTGCCAACGGTTTTTCTCGCAGGCTTATTTGCAATTGTGGCGGCGGGGATAGCTTGTTTGTCGGCCGGATATTCACTGGACATACCTCGCAATGATATTGTGATCGCTGTGGCCCTTGGTGTGTTCCAGGTTGGTGCGGGGCTGACGATCTATACCATCGGCTCGACAGCCGTTCCGGCTGCGGAATTGGCGCTTTTGTCCATGACGGAGGTGGTGCTAGGCCCCTTGTGGGTTTGGATTGCCGTGGGTGAAACAGTTTCCACCATGACGCTCTTTGGCGGCGCGGTGCTCATGACCGCCATTGTCGGCAATGCGCTTTCGGGGTTGCGGCGGAAACCGACACCAATCCTCTGATTCCGTCGGTCGATTCTGAATTCTGCCGCCGGATTGAGGCTACGATTTAATCCCGCTGACTGTCTGCAAGGGCAGGTTTTCCCAGTGTTCGCCCGTGGCCATCATACACGACATTCCCTTGGGTGTGGTGATGAGAATGGTCCAGCTGCCGGTCTTCGACGTCAAGATCTCGAGGATGGCGCCGTTGCTAACCAGGCCCATGGACTTCGGTTGCTCTGCGTACCTGCCTTTAAGGTCGGCCAATACCGCGGGGCGATCCCCGCACATCATACCACCGGGAGGGGCTTGCTGAGCGTGGGCAATTGGGACGGCCGTGGAGGAAATCAACAGCGCTGCCGCTAAGGTATTTAAGGGTTTCACAACGTGCTCCTTTCAAGTCCGGGAAAACTGCCTCCCGGAAAAGGGCACCCCCTCATGGTCTAGGACTTGCCTCGGTCCACTGGGTCTCACAGGAGATAATCTCGCGGACCGCCTGTATCCATCACGCTAGCGGATGTGTTTACGGCACTCAAATGTACAAATGTTCCATCTTGTGACTGCCGGTTTCCGTATATTTCTGAGATCCTAAAAAATGGTAAATATCAAAGTGTTACGTGGAGTATCGTGGACTGAAGAGCGGTAGTCGTTCGGAAGACAGACTCAAAAAATTGCATTTGTGGGGGCAAAATTCGTTCGCCGGGTCCGCCGCAATCTTGGGCGGACCCGAGCAAGTGGGCCCGGCAGGCTCGACATCGGTGAGGTGAAACCTAAGTAATTGCTTGCACGCCGCTTACGACTTTATGCCGGCCAATTCGGTCGGTAGATTCTCCCAGAACTTGCCGGTGGCGACCAGGCACGATACGCCCTTCGGCGTCGTCATGATGATCGACCATGTGGCCTCCTTGGAGGTCAGCAGCTCGAACACCGCGCCGGTGCTGGCCAGTCCCATGGAGGAGGGCTGTTCCGAATAACGGCCGTCCAGGGCCGCGACCAATTCGGCACGCTTGTCGCAGATTGGTCCCTGTTGTTCTTGGGCAAGGGCCGGGGCTTGGGTCGAAACCAAAGCAACGATACCAATAATGGCACTAATGGGGGTCTTCATGGCTAACTCCTTTTCGCTGCAACTTCTGTCGTACGAGAAAGGTCACCCCAGCGTTTCTTTAGGGGCGATGCGCGGCAGGCCTATCTGGCCTATATCCGTGCATGGTCCGAATTATACACATTTCTGCATAACAGTGTGTGATATCCATCACAGAACGCCGCAAATTCCCGTGAAAATCCTTTAACCGCGCTGTGGGAGCCGTTAAAAGTCCCTAAGTTTCAACCTCATAGGCCGCCATGCCCGGACCGGACCAAATTACCCTCCAACGCCCAGACGATTGGCACCTGCACCTGCGTGACGGGGCCATGCTGGCTGCGGTGGCGCCTTATACGGCGCGTCAGTTCGCCCGCGCCATCATCATGCCCAACCTGACGCCGCCGGTAACGACGGTGGCGGCGGCTGAGGCATACCGGGACCAAATCGCCGCCGCCGTTCCCGAGGGCGCGAAATTTACGCCGCTGATGACCTGCTATCTGACCGACGACGCGGATGCGGACGAGATCGTTCGCGGCCATGAGCAAGGCGTGTTTGCCGCCGTAAAGCTCTACCCGGCCGGTGCCACTACCAATTCCGCTTCCGGCGTTACCGACATATCCCAGGTGTCAGGCGTTCTTGAGCGCATGCAGGAGATTTCCATGCCGCTCCTGGTCCACGGCGAAGTGACGGACCCGGATGTGGATGTGTTCGACCGCGAGGCCGTCTTCATTGATCGTGTGCTGACGCCGATGATGAAGGATTTCCCAGCCCTGCGAGTTGTCTTTGAGCACGTTACGACGGAGCAGGCCGTGGAATATGTTTCCGGGACCGGTGAGAACATCGCCGCTACCATCACCCCCCATCACCTGCTGATTAATCGTAATGCCATGTTCCAGGGCGGGATCAGGCCGCATATGTACTGTCTGCCCGTGGCCAAGCGCGAGCGGCACCGTTTGGCACTGCGCCGGGCTGCCACCTCGGGCGATGCTGGTTTCTTTCTCGGCACGGACTCGGCGCCCCATTCAGCGGCAGCCAAGGAGAGCGACTGCGGTTGCGCCGGGATTTTCTCGGCGGCCTCGGCCGTGGAACTCTACGCACAAGTATTTGACGAAGAAGGTGCCCTTGACCGTTTGGAGGCCTTCTCGTCGCTGAACGGTCCCGCCTTCTACGGTTTGCCTGTTAACGAGGAGACTGTAACCCTTGTTCGCGAACCGTCTCCGGCCCCCAAACCGGTGCAAACAGCCGATGGGGAAACGGTGCTGCCGTTTTTCCTCAGCGAAACCTTGCCGTGGACGCTGCAAGGCGGTTAACCTACAGCTAATAATAAAGAAATCGCTCCTGGGAGGAGTCACTAAATGGCCGACTCGGCGACTGCTCTTGTCGCGGAGGACATTCACAAGTCCTTCGGCGAGCTTGAGGTTTTGAAGGGGGTTTCGGTAACCGCCCACGATGGCGACGTCATTGCCATGGTTGGCTCTAGCGGTTCCGGGAAAAGCACTTTCCTGCGCTGCATCAATCTTTTAGAGACGCCGGATTCCGGCAAGGTTCACGTACGCGGCGAACTGATCGAGATGACCCAAAATCGGCGCGGTCAAACCGTCCCTGCCGACCAGCGCCAGGTCGACCGCATTCGCGCCCGCCTTTCCATGGTATTTCAACAATTCAATCTGTGGTCCCACATGACGGTACTGGAGAACGTCATAGAAGCGCCGGTGCATGTTTCGAAGATGCCAAAGGCGGAGGCCGTCGACAAAGCGACAGTGATTCTGGAAAAAGTCGGTCTCGGCGACCGGCACGATTATTACCCGGCGCACCTTTCCGGCGGCCAGCAGCAGCGCGCGGCGATCGCCCGTGCCCTGGCCATGGATCCGGATGTGATGCTGTTTGACGAGCCGACGTCGGCGCTCGATCCGGAGTTGGTCGGTGAGGTTCTCAAGGTGATCCGAGATCTGGCCGACGAAGGCCGCACCATGATCGTCGTCACCCACGAAATGGGCTTCGCCCGCGAAGTATCCTCGGAAGTGATTTTCCTCCATGAAGGGCGCGTTGAAGAACGGGGGCCGCCTGCGGAGGTGTTCGGCAACCAGGAATCGGAACGCTTCCGGCAATTCCTGGCCTCTACCCTGTAACCCGGAGATTTGAGCAACCAACTAAAAAATCAACTGACTAACCAGCAAGGAGAACGACCATGTTTAGAAGAACTTTCATGACTGCAGTTGCGGCCCTAGCCCTTATGGGCTTTGCGTCGGCCGGCGCCATTGCCGGCGAGAAAGTCCGGATCGGCACCGAAGGCGCCTATCCTCCGTTCAACTCCCTCGACAGCAACGGCAAGCTTGTCGGTTTTGATGTCGATATTGCCAAAGCACTTTGCGACGCCGCCGGTTTTGACTGCGAATTCGTGGTCCAGGACTGGGACGGCATCATTCCCGGCCTGCTGGCCAAGAAGTACGATGCCATCATCGCTTCCATGTCGATCACCGCAGAGCGCAAGAAAAAAGTCGACTTCACCGGCAAGTACTACAACACCCCGGCCAAGTTCGTTAAGGCCAAGGGCAAGAGCCTGAATATTCCAGATGATCTGATGGGTGCCGCCAAGGCGCTGGATGGGATGTCTGTTGCCGTGCAACGTGCGACCACGCATGAGAACTTCCTGCGCGATAACTTCCCCGGCCTGACCATCAAAGTCTACGCCACCCAGGACGAGGCCAATCTCGATCTGGTCAATGGCCGTGTCGATTTGGGTCATGCTGATTCCGTCGCCCTTATGGACGGATTCCTCAGCACCAAGGACGGCGGCGGGTTTGAGTTTGTCGGACCCGACTACAACATTCCGCAATGGCATGGCGACGGCGCCGGCATTGCTGTCCGCAAGGGCGAAGGTAAATTGAAGATGGCGCTGGATAAGGCCATCGATACGATCCGCGCCAATGGCACTTATGCCAAGATCAACGCCAAATACTTCGACTTCGACGTTTACGGTAAGTAAGCGCGAATAATAGACGACGATAGGACGGCCACCGCGTGTTTACTCGCGCGGTGGCTTTCTTACGGGAAAACAAATGTTAATCGATCTCCAGGGCTACGGCTGGATGCTATGGCAGGGACTAGGGGTCACTCTGGCTGTGGGCGTGTGCTCGTTTGTGATCACCATTTGCCTGGGTCTTATCGGCGCCTGGGGCAAGTTGTCCGGAAATCCGGTGGCGCATGCCGTGGCCGCCACCTATACCACGGTCATCCGGGGCGTGCCGGAACTTCTTCTATTGTTGATTATCTTTTACGGAACGCCGACCCTGGTCCAGAATATCGGCAGCAGCTACGGTTATGATTTTATTATCGACTTCAATCCCTTCATTGCAGGTGTTTGGACCCTAGGCTTCATATACGGAGCCTTCGCTACGGAGGTATTCCGGGGCGCCGTCCTCGCGGTTCCAGTGGGGCAGATGGAAGCAGCCCGATCCGTGGGCATGAGCCATTTGCTTGCCTTTCGCCGCATCCTGCTTCCTCAAGTCTGGCGTTTCGCGCTGCCAGGACTGGGGAACGTCTGGCTGGTGCTGACCAAGGCCACGGCCCTGGTCTCAGTCATTCAACTGGACGAACTTATGCGCATGGCGTTCATTGGCGTCGGCGCCACCAAATTGCCGTTCAGCTTCTATTTTTGCGCTGCCCTCATGTATCTCGGCATCACTTTCGTGTCGATGCAGGGCCAGCAACGTTTGGAATCCTGGGCCAATCGTGGCGTCAGGAGGGCGTAGGGTATGGATTTCCAGATCATTGTTGACAGCATGCCGCGCCTCATTGAGGGATTCTGGCTTACCATTGAATTGAGCGCGATTGCTCTGATGATTGGATTTGTCGCCGCCGTTCCCCTGGCCATCATGCGGCTGTCGAGCAATCCATTCATGTGGATGCCGGTTTATGGCTTTATCTATTTCTTCCGCGGCACACCGTTACTGGTGCAAATTTTCTTGATTTACTACGGCAGCGGGCAATTTCGTTTGTATCTCGACGATGTTGGCCTGTGGAGTCTCTTCCGCGAAGCCTATTTCTGCGGTCTTCTGACCATCACCCTCAATACTGCCGCCTATACGGCGGAGATTTTCAGGGGCGGCATCCAGGGCGTTGCCCATGGCGAGGTCGAGGCGGCCCGATCCTGTGGTATGTCAGGGTGGCTGCTTTATCGCCGCATTATTCTGCCTAAGGCGTTACGTCTGGCGCTGCCGGCTTATTCCAACGAGGTTGTATTTCTATTCCAATCAACCTCGTTGGTTTCCATCATTACACTCTTGGACTTGACCGGCGTTGCCCGGATTGTCGTTGCACGCAGCTTCGCCGTCTACGAGATCTATATCACCGCCGGTCTCATGTACCTGGTGGTTACATATCTCTTCCTCGGTGTGTTCCGACAGGTCGAACATCGATTGTCGGGACACCTCCGCGAGCGTCCCGATGCCAGAGTCACTGGCACGAAGCCGGATATCAAAGTCCCGGACATGGAACCGGGGCTTCAAGTCCGATAATGAATTGACCAGCCGGTTACGGCGACAGGATCGAGTCCGACTTCCCGTATTCCAACTTTTCCTTGCCCGCCACCTTGCCGATATGATCGCCGGGCTGGACCAAAGTGTCCGCAGGGCGGGCGAAGAACAGGCCGCTGGTCCGGGTGTGGATAGGGGTGCGCGCCGTGGCTGGGTCATCGGCTTCAATATCGACTAGCTCGGCCATCAGGTCGCCGGCCTTGACCTGATCGCCGATGGTCTTGTGCCAGGCCAACAGGCCGGCGGCCGGAGCCTTGAGCACGTCCATGGCGTTCAGTGCCGTCGCCTCACAGGGAGGCTCTGCGAGAGGTCCGGGATCGCCGTCGACAACACCGCGGCGCATGAGGAAACGGAGCAGGCCTTCGGCATCAGCGCGGGCGAGATCGTCGCTGACATCGGTGTGGCCACGCAACTCGACGGTCGTTCCGAAACAGGAATTTGGCAACGCTTCGTCAAGATCGAAGCGCTGTCGCAGCTTGATCCAGGGCGCCTCATTGCATTCATCGAACGGGCCGCCGCCGGGCGTTTGCTCCAGCAGAACCACCGGTGACGCCAGATCGCCGGCCAGCATCATAATTTCTTCTTCGTGATCCTTGTTGGCGTAAAGATGCAGCATGGAAACGCTGTCGCAATGGACGTCGAGAACCATGTCGGCGTCGATGGAGTGCGTCAGCAAGGCGGCGCGCAGGTCTTCAAATTCCGTGCGCCGGGGCAGGTCGGCCACGGCGTCTTTCAGGGCCGCCCGCACGGCCTCCACATTGGCCGCCGCGTCGTTGCCGAGCTTGCCTTCCAAGGCGTCACCGGCGGCCTTCGACAAGTCGGGCCAATTGCGGTTGAAGTTGCCGCCGCCGTCGAAGGCGTGGCGGCCCATCATGTAGCCGTTCATGCGTTGCGCCAGTCCCAACGGGTTGGCGTAAGGCAGCAGGACAATTTCGCCTTTGATGTTGCCTTCGGCATCCGCTTCATCAAGCAGGCCGATCAGGTGATTGAGGGTTAGCAGGCCCGGCCACTCGTCGGCATGGAGCGCGGCGTGAAGATAAGCCTTGGGCCGCGCGCCGAGTGAGCCATAGCGATGAACCTTGAGGCTGCGTTGGGTACCCGGCGCCGGACTGGCCAGGGGAATTATTTCGGTCGTACGGGGCATAATCGGTGTCTCCATTTCGAGCCGCCGAACGCCGTCGGCCGGCAATTCATTGCTATTGGTTTTGGCCGGCTGAAGAGCCGCCGTCGATCTGGAAGGCCGAGCCGGTAACGAAGGGCGCGTCGTCCGAAGCCAGATATAGGATTGCCGAGGCGATCTCGCCGGGCGCAGCCATGCGTTTCAACGGTGCATAGTTGATGACCGCCTGCTCGGCGGCGGCCGGGTCGCCGGCCTGCTCGATGCCGTCGCGCCGCACCATGTCGGTATCGACATAGCCTGGGCAAACGCAGTTGACGCGCACGTCCGGCGCGAGTTCGAGCGCCATGGCGCGGGTCATGTTGACGACACCGCCCTTAGACGCACAGTAGACGGTCAGGCGCTGTTGGCCGATCAGGCCGGCGTCGGACGCCAGATTGACGATGTTGCCGTGGCTTTCGCGCAACGCCGGCAGCGCCGCTTGAATACAGAAGAAGGTGCCTTTCAGGTTTACGTCGAGTATCCAGTCCCAGGTCGTCTCGTCGTAGTCCTCGATCCAACCGTGCTTGTCGACACCGGCGCTGTTAACCAGCACGTCGAGGCCGCCGAGGCTCTTGATCGCGGCGCCGACGGCGGCCTCGCAGCCCGCCATCGTGGCGACGTCGCCAGGCGCGGCGAAGAGCCGCTCGCTTTCGCAGATGGCCGCAATACCGGAAGCCGTAGACTCAGCCGTCCGTCCGTTGACGGCGACTCGCGCGCCGGCTTCAAAGAATGCCTCGACGGTCGCTCGCCCGATGCCCCGCGTCCCGCCCGTGACCAGCACGCGCTTGTCTGTGAAATCGATCTTCATCATCACCTTCCTAGCCGTTGACCATACTCTTCCCGCCGGACCGTCGGCAACACCCTCAAACCGCGTTGACCTTCCGGCACGGCGTCCTATAACAGACGTTCAAATTCGGTGGCGGGAGGATGCACTATGAGCGCGGATAATCAATTCACGGCCCTGGTTCTGAACCAGGACGAGGAGGGGAAGGTCTCATCAGAGATTAAGACCCTGGACAACGACACCCTGCCCGAGGGCGACGTTACCGTTGCCGTCCATCATTCGGCGCTCAACTACAAGGATGGCATGATCATCAGCGGCATCGGCCGCCTGGTCCGCGATTACCCGCACGTCCCCGGCATCGATTTCTCCGGCGTCGTCGAGAGCTCCGAATCGCCCGATTACAAACCGGGCGACGAAGTGATCCTGACCGGCTGGCGCGTCGGCGAGGCCCATTGGGGCGGCTTCACCACCCGGGCGCGGGTCAAATCCGAGTGGCTGGTTCCCGTACCCGACGGCCTCAACCTGAAACAATCCATGTCCATCGCCACGGCGGGATTAACAGCCATGTTGGCAATTATGACATTGGAAGAACACGGCCTTAGCCCCGATAATGAGGGCGAAGTTCTGGTCACCGGCGCCGCTGGCGGCGTCGGCTCCGTCGCCGTCTCCGTTCTTGCCGGCCTCGGCTACAACGTGGCCGCCGGCACCGGCCGCGCCGACACCCACGATTATCTTCGCGACCTGGGCGCCTCGGTCATCGTTGACAGGGAAGAGCTGGCTGAAGCGCCGCGCGGTCCCCTGGCCAAGGAACGCTGGGCTGGATGCATCGATAATGTGGGCGGCCAGATGCTGGCCAATGTGCTTACCGCCATGCGCTATTGGGGGACCCTGGCGTCGGTGGGCAACGCCGGCGGTATTGAGTTTACGGCCACCGTGCTGCCGTTCCTGCTGCGCGGCATCAATATCTGCGGCATCGATTCCAATACCTGCTCGAAGGAACGGCGCTTGATTGCCTGGTCGCGCCTGGCCAAGGAACTGCCGTTGGACAAGCTCGACGCCATGACCCATTCGGCACCTCTTGCCGACTTGCCGGAATTGGCGGGCAAAATCCTCCAGGGCCAGGTCCAGGGACGCACGGTGATCGACACTCGGGACTGATAGCGGCCCTCTAACACCCTGGAATCACTTCCGAATCCAAAATTCCACCGGAATTCGGGGAGTTGGCACCGAATCTGCATTTCACTTCACGGGATTACGGTGGACGTTGCTGTCCGCTCGCAACCAGTGGAGAGAAAAAATGCGAAAAGTACTGACAATTCTGATAGTTACCGGATTTCTCAGCGCCTGCGCCGATAAAAGCATCTATGAGGCGGCGGTAGAGGATTTCGAGCCAGTTTATTGCTACAAATCCTTGGGTGGCGTGACCTGCTACAAGGAGCCCTATCACCGCGACAAGCTGCGGTTGGTCAACTATTTTGGGCCGGCGCCGATGCGTTATGACCCGCCACCTGCGCCGGAACCGCAAAAATTATTCGCGCCGGAAATGGTAAACTACTGGGTCAAGGATCCGGAACCCATTCCCCGCCCGGCGCCCCAGGGCGATCTCGTTGACCGCCCGTGGCTGACGCCGGAGGGCAAGGCCGCCGAACTGGCGGCTCACGAAACCCTGCGCCTGAGCCAATCCGAAGCCGGCACCCGGGTTTTTCTCAGGAAGATCGGCGCCGGTGAGGTTCGTCCCGCTGGCGGCTTTCTCGACGCCGTCCTTGCGGAGCCCGTCGATGACCGGGAGATGCACTGAGCGCCCTCGGCTAGCGCTTGACACCCCACCGGCTTTCGCCATATATCCGCCTGTCCCCGCCGCACCCGCGGCGGGGCAGCGCCTGGGGCGGAGTAGCTCAGCTGGTTAGAGCAGCGGAATCATAATCCGCGTGTCGGGGGTTCGAGTCCCTCCTCCGCTACCATTTCTCGGGACAGTCGATCCGGTGGATCGGCGTAAGCCCGTGAAATCCGGAGGGAGCGATGAGAAGAGAACCGTCCCAGTCGGGCGTTTATTGCATCTTCAACCCTCGTCCTCATCATCGAACAACTGGCGGAGATATCTTTCCGGATTACCGAGGAAGGCTTTTGTCACCTGCACATGCTCGACGTCCTCGTAGGCGATGGGCGAGATGCTGTCGCCGCCGAAGCTGAGGATTTCGGCGCCCGGATAGCTGAGTAGGATGGGTGAATGGGTTGCGATGATCATTTGGGCGTTGCCGGACTGTTCCCACTCGTGAAAGAGGTTGAGAAAGCTCCGCTGCCGCCTCGCGTCTTTAATCCCCGCGACGAGAGTATTTGACTTGAGGTTCTCAGTTGATCCATCAACTTGATGCTCGAATGTCCGCTATTGGCTATTAGCGGACTTTTCATTGGGCGGTGATTTATGTCTGCTCTACCCCCGAAAGCGGACATACTTAACACCGGCGTTAGAGATAAATTTCTAACCGTAGCGGACATCCACAACCGAAAACGGCGCCCCGTTCGAGGGCGCCGTTCGGAAGCCTTGATCGACTTTGGCCTTACGGCTTGATGTAGGTGTAGCCCATTTGCTGCAGACGCGACAGTTCGGCGACTCCGCTGGGCACGATGTCCTCCTTGTAGACGTCGAACAGATCGTTCTCGTAGCTGATCTTGCGGCCCTTCAGGGTGTTGGCGCAGACGCTGAACTCCACGTCCTGTGACTTCAAGCTGGCAACCGCTCCCTTGAGCTTTTCGTTGCCGTCCTTGGCGCTCTTGAGCAAGCCAAGTCCGTTGCCATGCATGACGACCTTGATTTCCATGTTCTCGGCGCCGACGGCGTTGATGTGGTTTTGAATGTTGCGCATGGCGCCGCGGTAAGCCTTGTCCTTGTCGCCGCCGGTGTAGTTGATGTGATAGACGACCTTCTGCTTGCCGTAGCGCTCGCCCGCTGAGGCGCCGTTTGCGAGCAGGGTCACCGCCGCCAATGCTGCAATGAGAATACTGAAAACGCGCATGAGTCCCTCCCGGTTTGATTGGTCATTCGTGCTTTTCAGGGGTTTGGGCCGTTCCCCGGTTCCCCGCGTATGCCAAAAGTATGACAGCGGCCTTTCAAATATTCAATATTTATAAACTGTCAAGCAGGCGTCAGCTGCACTCAAGGACAAATCGGAAAATGCCGTCTTCCTCAACCGACTCGATCAGAGCGTTTCCGGTGGCGCGGCTGAAGGCCTCGAAATCTCGCACCGCACCGGGATCGGTAGCGAACACCTCCAGGGTCTCGCCGGCGTTCAACTCCTTAATCGCTTTTTTCGCCTTCAGGATGGGCATCGGGCAGTTCAAGCCCTTGGTATCGAGGGTCGCGGTCGCCATTTCTATTACTCTCCGTGCTTCGTGCGCGTCCATCTGTATATGCGGATAAGCGCAGGAATAACAATATATAAAAACATAAAGTGTTGGAAGCTTGTTTCGAGATGACGATACCGGTTCTGATTTTCGTCAATTCGATTGATAATATACAAAAATTGAATATGATAAATGGAGGGACGGCAACAATGTTTCGGGAGCAAGCCCTGCATTCGAATTTTCGGGGCGGAAGAGAATGAGCGAATTTCCAGTTGCGACATTGGTGGCAACGCTTGGCTTTGGCCTTGGAATTGTCTTCGGCGCGACGGCCCACCGCGCCAACTTTTGCACCATGGGCGCCATATCGGACATCGTTTTCATGGATGACTGGGTCCGTTTCCGCGCCTGGATGTTGGCCACCGCCGTCGCAATCATCGGCAGCCAGACGCTCTATCTGACTGAGACAGTCGACCTATCCCAATCCATCTACCTGACCACCAGCCTGGGTTGGGCCGGGGCCATCATCGGCGGGCTGATGTTCGGATTCGGCATGACCATGACCGGCGGCTGCGGAAACAAGACGCTGGTCAGACTTGGCGCCGGTAATTTGAAATCGCTGGTCGTCGCGGTGGTGCTTGGAATCTTCGCCTACATGACGTTGCGTGGCCTGATCGGGCTGGCCCGCCTTGAGTTGGAAGGATTGACGAACATCGAGCTTGAGGCGTTCGGCATGGCTGCGCAGGGCTTGCCCGATATCCTGGTGGCGCTCGGCGTACCGTTGGAGGCGGCGCGGTTGGTCGTTGTCGCCGGCGCCGCCGGCGGACTGCTATGGTTCTGTTTCATAAGCCCCGAGTTTCGAGCCTCGAAGACGGATGTCACCGGCGGCCTAATCATCGGTCTGCTGGTTCCCGCTGCCTGGTACGTCACTGGTGTCATCGGCCACGATGACTTTGACCCGACGCCACTGGCGTCGTTCAGTTTCGTCGCCCCGGTCGGCGAAGGTCTGCAGTACCTGATGACCTTTACCGGTTCGACCATCAGTTTCGGCGTCGCTGTCGTTGGCGGTATCGTTACCGGCGCCTTCTTCGCATCGAAAGCGGCTGGCGAGTTCCGCGTCGAATCCTTCACCGACGCCAACGATATGCTGCGCCATATTATCGGCGGCGCGATCATGGGCACCGGCGGCGTCATGGCGCTGGGCTGCACCATCGGCCAAGGCATCACAGGCATGTCGACCCTGGCCGTGGGATCGGTGATTGCCTTAGCATCGATCCTTCTGGGCGGAGTTTTCGGAATGAAGTACCTTGAGGAAGGAAGCTTCGGAGGCGCCTTCAGCGCCATATTAGCGCGCGGCTAACAGTAGCCAATCATGGAAACGGTCCTGTTCGGGACCGACCGTCATTCAACCGTTTTCCCGCCGTCTACCAGAGATCGACTTCTTTCCCCTGCGCGCGCAAATCCTCTGCCCGCCGTTGCAACCAGCGCTGGAAGTTAGGCTCGCTCTCATAACCCTTGTCACGCACGTAGACGAAGGAATTGAGGAAATGGAAAGGCTTCCAATACCCCAGCAACCGCCACACCTCGGTATCGTGGCCGGGCTTCTTGTGGCCAGCGGCCAGTCCCTTGGGGAAGAATTGCAAGGTCGGCGTAAACTGGACCCGGTATTTGCGGGCCAGTTTCTTTTCCGTCGTTACCTCGCCGTCCAAATCCGTCACCTCGCGGTCACCCCACAGGTTCAACTGGATGACGTTGAAGTTGGCTTTGATGTAGTCGACGACTTCCGGCATGCGCAGATTGACCTGGTGCATTTCGCGGCAGTAGGGGCAACCACGCTGCTCCCAGAGGATTACCAGCTGCTTGTTTTGACCCTTGGCCTCTTCGATGTCTTCGCGCAGATCGAGAAAGGTTTCAAGAAACCACGGCTGTACGAAAACGCCTTCTTCGTTGGGCTCGATTTCCGGCAGTAACGGCTGTTTTGCCGAGACTGTGCCCGCTCCAAAGACGATCACAGCAACCAAAATTGCAGACGCTAGCTTGAGTTTCATGGCCGTTCTCCCATCCGGCACTTTTGCCGAAAACATTTATCCCGGCAAGAAATTCGTTGGACAATCATACCCGACATATTCACAATATGTAAAGTGTTCGACTATGCGGAACCTTGAGGGAGGCGGCATGGAAATTGATTTGTTTTGCGAACTTGCTTCGCCGCCGACCCGCGCAGACACTCGGCCTCACCCCTATGATGATTTGTTCACCATTGCCCGCGCCGCCGACCGACTCGGTTTTGGTGCGCTGTGGCTACCGGAGCACCATTTCCTCGGCGACTATAGCACCGCCGCCGCACCGGATATGTTGCTCGCCGCCGTCGCCCGCGAGACGGAGCGCCTGAAGCTCGGCTTCGCGATTCTGCCGCTTCCCATCCACGACCCCGTCCGCATCGCCGAGCGGCTTGCCACGCTTGATGTCATTTCCCGCGGTCGCGTGATGTGGGGTGTCGGGCGCGGTGTGACGACAACCGAACTGGAGGGGTTCGGCGTCACACCGGAGACCACCCGAAAAGCTTTCATGGAAAAGTTCGTCGAGCTTCGTCAAATTCTGAATGACGGACAGTTCGATAGGAACGGCGAAACCTACGACGTAAATCCACACATCCGGAGTCTTTCCGATCAGGCCTGGATGGCCGCCGTCAGTCCCGAGAGTTTCGATCTGGCCGCCGAGCTGGAACTCGATGTGTTGACCGGGCCGTTCAAGCCGTGGCCGATGATCAAGTCGGACCTCAAGCGATATCGTCATTTGCGACCGGAAGGCAAAACGTCTTACACGATGGCGCTTTACTGCGAGCCTAACCACGAACGCGCCCGCCGCCGCGCCGGCCCGGGCATCCTCTGGGCTTATCGGCGGATCATGGATGTGGCGCGGCCGTTGCTGGCGCGTCAGGTGGCCGGATACGAAAATTATCGCAAGCTTGGCTGGTTGGCGCCGTTACTCGACAAGACGTTGAGCCTAGGCGTCATGGAAAAGATGGGACTGGCGGTCGTCGGCGGACCCGATCACGTTGCCCAACGACTTGGTGAGCTTGCCGCCACCGGGCTCGACCGCGTCAGCCTGGTGATCGGCGGCGGCGATCTGACGGCGGCGGAGACCACAGCGTGCCTGGAACTGTTATCCGACGAAGTACTGCCGCGCCTTCGAGCAGCTTCCCCGTCCAGTGGGGAGGTGCCGGCATGACACAAATGCTTGACCGCCTCGCTACCCTCGGCGCGCCGTACCGTGATCCCGTTGAAGCCATTGACTGGCAAGCCTCCGATGACGAACAACCGTGGCTGCCGCTATCGATGTTAAGTGTTGATGGTCTGCCCTTACGCGACCAACTATCCGAAGAAACCTTGCGCCGCCTCAGCCGCGCCGAGTTTTCACGCCTTTGCGTTGCAGGTATGTGGCTCGAAGGCCTACTGATCAGTCGCGTTACGGAACGCGGATTTGTCGGTGCGCGCGTCGACGAAGCACGGGTAATGTTGCAAGAAGTGCGCGAAGAAACGGGCCATAGCCTGATGTTTTTGGAAATGGTCGACCGGGCCGGTTTGGCGGACGTACCGCTGCTTGGTGATACCAAGCTTTTGACCAGAGTCGCCCATCACCTGAATCCGGATGGACCGGAGTTCTGGTCAATGGTCTACATCGGTGAAACGGTGACGGACACCTTCGCGACCCAGGCACTCAAGGCGGTGCGTAAATGCGGCGAGGCCATCTGTCCTGTCGCCCGCCAAGTCCTCGACCTGCACCACCATGACGAGGCCCGCCACATTGCCGCGGCGCGTGTGTTTCTGGCCAACCGGGCGGAGCTGATGACCAGGCCGCGGCGAATGATTTTCGCCCGGACCCTGCGGTTCCTGCTTAAGCGGTTCCTGGCCGCTACGCTTTATCCGACTGTCGAAAGCCTGGCGGTGGCGGGTGTTCCCGATCCCCAAAACGCCGCCGCCGCTGTTCGCGCCTGCCCGCAGCGGCGGCGGTTGGCCGAGGCCTGCGCGGCCCCGGCCCTGGGGTTGCTCGGACGCGGTGGTCTGATCGAAACCGCCCGCACCCGCCGAAAGGAGTCCGCGTGATGGCTTGGTACGAGCGATTGACGGCAATTGAGGAGTTGGAGGATGCACCGTTCGAACGCAGTCTGATCGAAGCATGTGAAGCCCGCGCCGGTGAAGTTGAAAACCGTCCCATCCGTTTCTCAACGCCTACTTTCAAGGACTATACGAGCACTGAGCTCAAGGGCTGCTCGAAGAACAGCTTTCCCGCTTTTTCCATCACCGCCGGTGGATGCGCGCTGATGTGCGACCACTGCCAGGCCAAAATTCTGGAACCGATGATCCCGGCGACCAATCCGGAAATGCTTGAGCAGAAAGTGCGCGATCTGGTGCTGATGCAGGATCTGCAGGGCTTTCTACTGTCCGGTGGTTCAAGCCGGCGCAACGAGATTGCCTATGAGCGGTACTATCCGATCGTCGAAAAATTGAAACGCGAGTTCCCTCATCTGCGAATCGCCATTCACTCGGCGCTGCTCGATGAGGTCCGTGCCAAGCGTATGGAAAGCGCCGGCGTCGATACGGCGATGATGGATGTGATCGGGGCGGAGGAAACCATCCGCGACGTCTATCACCTCGATCGACCGGTTGAGGATTTCGAGGCGACCTTGGCGGCGCTTTGCGCGACAGATATGGAAGTCGTTCCCCACATTGTCGCCGGCCTTCACTACGGACGCATCGTCGGTGAGGCCAACGCCTTGGATATTTGCAGCCGCCACGGCATCCACGCCTTGGTGCTGGTAGTGATCATGCCGTTCTACGCCAAGGCTGGCACCTTCGAGACCCCGAATCCGGCCGACATCGGCGGCATTTTTCTCGAAGCCCGGCAGCGCCTTCCCGAGCGCGACGTACTTCTGGGCTGTGCGCGACCGCCGGGCATGGCGCGGCGGACCATCGACGCTTACGCCGTCATGGCCGGCCTTGATGGGATCGCGTTTCCGGCCGATGGCATGGTTGCCGTTGCCGAGGCTATTGGCCGGCCTTTCCACCAGGAACACGCGTGCTGTTCGATCAAGATAGGCGGCGGTGCGGGAAAAACCGCGTCCGCCCCGTGCGCGGCATGACCAGAACCCGGGAAATCGATGTGCTGATTGTTGGGCTAGGCCCGGCCGGTAGCCGTGCCGCCGCGGCAGCTGCCAGCGAAGGGTGCCGCGTGTTGGCCATGGATCGACGCCAGCGCGCCGGCCATCCCGTGCAATGCGCGGAATTCGTCCCGATTTTGCTAGGTCAGGAACTGGACGGTCTTGGGGCCTTTTCACATCAATCCATCGCTGAGATGGTCACCTTCGTCGAAAAGCAGGCCCCGGACGTAAAAGAGGACTTTCCCGGCCATATGATCGACCGCCGCCGCTTCGACGGAGCGCTCGTCACCGCGGCCAAGGACGCCGGCGCCGAGTGTCGGTTCGGCGCCTGTGTCGACTCTATCGCCGGCGACGGCATTGTTCGGTTGACTTCTGGTGAAAGCATTCGTCCGCGCGTCATCATCGGCGCTGATGGGCCGCGCTCGCGGGCTGGCGGCGCGGTTGGCCGAACAAATGCGGACGTGGTCGAAACCCGCCAGATCACCGTACCGCTGTTGGCCGCCCATTCGGCCACGGACATATTTCTATCGGCGGACATCGTCGGCGGCTACGGCTGGCTATTCCCGAAAGGCGACTTTGCCAATCTGGGCGTCGGTGTTGTTCCTGAGGCCAAGAACCGATTGAAGCCGCTGCTTGAGGCATTACACCGGTCACTTGTCCAGGACAGGCGGGTCGGGGCCGAGGTAAGTAGCCACACGGGCGGACCTATTCCCGTTGGCGGCATGCTCAATCCGGTGGCGGTGCTTGGCGAGACATTGGTTCTACTGGCCGGTGACGCTGCCGGCCTGACCAATCCAATTACCGGCGCGGGCATCGCCTCTGCTGTTATTTCCGGCGGTTTGGCCGGCGAGGCGGCCGCGGGCTGGATCGAGGGTAACGAAGATGCGCCCGCTGATTACGCCGATGAACTGGAGAGCCTGTTGAAACCGGCATTGGACCGGGCGCTTCGGCGGCGGCGGGGGCTGCTGGCCGAGTATGATGAGGACGCCCAACCGGCGGCTGAGCAACTGCGGCGCGGCTGGATCGCTTACCCGGAATATTGGGCGGCATGAACAGGAGATCGCCATGAGTTGCGTGAAACCCGAAGGCTCGGCAACTAGCCCGACCGGTGCCGGCGGCCATGACTTTAACGCCTTCGAGGAAATGGCGCCACGCAGTCCCGAGGAAGCGCCGAAGGACACGCGCAACGGCGCCCGGGTCAAGGACAACGACGTTGTTCCCACCGGCATTTACCGGCCCAATTACAACATCCTGACGCCGCATATGCGCTCGCCCGAGTACGTGCAAATGTCGACGGCGGCCGCGCTCACGCTTGGTATCATGAGCGGCAAGATGTACCGCTGCGGCTGTACGCGCTGTCTTAATTTGTTGTTGAGCTATCCAGAGGGCTGCCGCGCCAACTGCGCCTATTGTGGCCTTGCCCGCCACCGCGAGGCCGAGCGCGACTACGCCGACCGCAACTTTATCCGCGTCGATTGGCCGGCGGTGCCCATGGAGCAGGTCGTCGACATCGTCGCCGCCGACGTCGATAATTCACCGTTCCACCGCATGTGTATTTCCATGATCACCCACCCGCGTTCCGACAAAGATACGGTAAGCGTGTTGAAGACCTGGACGGACCGCATTTCGCCGGACGCCATGCCGGTCTCGATTCTCTCCAACCCAACAACCATGACGCGGAACGATGTCGCAACACTGCATGACATGGGCGCTGATATCTTCACCGTTGCCTTGGACGCGGCGACGCCCGATCTTTTCGACCGCACCCGCGGCCGTGGCGTCAATTCGCCGCATACCTGGGCCAAATATTGGGAGATCCTGCATGACGCCCGCGACATTTTCGGCGACCAGAAATTCGGCGCTCATATCATCGTCGGCATGGGTGAGACGGAATACGACGTTTTGACCCTGGTGCAACAGTTGGTCGATCTTGGCGGCCACAGCCATATGTTTTGCTTTTTCCCCGAGAAAGGCTCGCTCATGGATCACCTGCCGGCGACGCCCCGCGATCAGTGGCGGCGGGTGCAGTTGGGGCGGTATCTCATCGATTATTGCGGTGCGCGGGTGACGCAGATGAAATTCGACGAACTGGGTCGCGTCGCCGATTTCGGCTTGCCGGGAGCGGAACTGGACTCGATTATCGACGCCGGGATTGCCTTTCGCACGTCAGGCTGCCCCGGCAAGTTCGCTGATGATATTTCCGCCTGCGACCGGCCCTACGGCGATTCGCCGCCCAGCGATATCGCCAGCTATCCGTTCCAGCCGAACAAGCGCGATATCTCCAAGTTCCGGCGACAATTAAGCATGCCGCGCCAAACCTCGAAGCAGGTGTGAGAGAAATGGACCACCCATTTCGCATCATTGATACGGGGCTGAGAGACGGCCGCGAGAATATTGCCTTTGATCAAGCGCTGATTGAAGCTCGGCTGGCGGATGCCATTCCCGACACCATTCGATTTCTTCGCTTTCCGCCAACGGCATTGGTCGGCCGCCATCAGGATCTGAGCCGCGAACTGCATTTGGAAAACTGCCGGGAGAACGGTGTCGGCATCGTGCGCCGCATAACCGGTGGCGGCGCCATATACTTCGACGAGGGCCAGCTGGGTTGGGAACTGGTTTTCAAGCGTGGCGTGTTCAGTTTTGGTGATTTAGGCGCGGCGGCGAAGTCGATCTGCGAAGCCGCCGCCGCCGGGTTGTCGCGTCTCGGCATTGACGCACAATTCAGGCCGCGCAATGACATTGAGGTGGATGGCCGAAAAATTTGCGGTACTGGCGGGTTTTATGAGGGCGACGTATTGTTTTACCAGGGCACGCTCCTGATCGATATGAATCCCGAAGACATGATGGCGGCCCTCAATGTGCCGCAGGCCAAGTTAGCTAAACGCAAGTTGGACGACGCCGGTCAGCGAGTGACCACGCTGCGCCAACTGTTAGGCGACGATCTCCCCGGCTTGGAGGAGATCAAGTCGGCGTTGCTTGCCGGATTCGAAGAACATCTCGGTATTGATCCGGTGTCCGGAGAAGCGACTGAGCACGAGGAACGATTGGCGCAATGCGCCTTTGATGAGGAGATCGGCACCGAAGCCTTTGTCCACGCCATCGACGGCGCCGGTGATAAAGCCGGTGTCTTGAGCGCGTCACACACAGGCGCGGGGGGAACGGTCACGTCTTACGTTCGACTGGAGGGGCCTACCTCAGAGCGCATTCGGGAGGTTCTGATTACCGGTGATTTCTTCGTCGCGCCGCCGCGCATGATATTTGATTTGGAGGCCAGCCTGCGCGGGGTCAAGGTGGCGGAACTGAGTGACGCCGTCGACGGATTTTTTGAGCGCTCCCACGTTGAAATGTTGAGCTTGCCGGCGGGCGATCTAAAGGACGTGCTGGTGGCCGCGGCGACGGACCGTTAGCGGCGCCATCGCAATGCAGCCGAACCGCCGCTCCCTCTACGTCCTACAACACACGGACAGTGAATATCTCGGCCACGTCGAGGACCATCTCGAAGGCCGTTCCATTGGTTTCACCTACATGCGGCCGCACACTGCTGGCGGTAAGCTGCCCGCGACCGTGCAATACACGGATGGAGTTATCCTATTGGGCGGCGGGCCGTGGGGTGCTGCGGGTGAGCGCGACCTGCCCACACTCGGCGAGGAAGTGAATTTAGTGCGCGATTGTATGTTGCGCGGCACGCCGGTGATCGGCTTCGGCGTCGGCGCTCAGATCCTGGCGATGGCCAGTGGCGGCGGCGTTGAGTCTGCGCCGCTGGCTTTCGAGGTGACGGAAGCGCGGCGAACCGACGCCGATGCGCTCAATGGTTATCTGCCGGAACGCTATCCCCTGGCCATTTATATGCGAGATCGGCCCGTGCCACCGCCACACGCTCAGATCCTTGCCGAGGACATTGAGGGCCGGCCAGTGCTATTCCAACCAGCGGAGAATTGCTTCGGCTTCTCCGGACACCCGGGTATCAAGCCGGCGATGATCGAAGACTTGATCATGGAGTTTTCCGAAGCGCCTGACGATCCGGCGGCGGGGCTGGACGCCCTGCGCCGCTGTCAGACCGAACTGGAGGATGCGCTGGTTCCGATCATGACCGGGCTGGTGCAAATCAGCGGCTGGATGGCGGCTAAGACGTGATCATGGCGATATCCAGACTCCGCCACAAAGCCCCTTGGTTCTTGGGGTTGTAACATATTCGATTTTTATATATTGTTTTTTGTGAACAGTTTGGCCCATACCCCCTTTAACGACAGTTGAAACAACTGCGGCCGGGTGTGGATTTTGAACAAGGGAGACCAGCCTTTGGCTGAAAAACTCGTCATCATCATGGTCAATACCGACCCCAGTAACGGCGAGGAGCTGGGCGCACCTTTTTTTCAGGCGACCGTCGCCGCGGCCATGGACTACGAAGTCGAGGTCGTGTGCACGGCTACTTCCGGCAAGCTCATGAAAAAAGGCGTCGCCGAAAAGTTGGTGGTCAAGGACGGCTCGCCCAAGAATGTTTACGAGTTCATCCAGGACGCCCACGAAGCCGGGGTTAAATTTTTCTGCTGCTCACCGAACCTGGACCTGTTCGACATGACCGAGGACGACCTGATCCCCGAATGCGAGGGGATCGTCGGCGGCGCCTATGTCATCGAGCAGGTCATGGAAGACGACGACGTCCGCGTCCTGACCTATTGAGTTAAGGCCGAACTCCTATGCAGTCCGAAACCACACGCATTCAGGAATTTATCGGTGATCCCGTTTCCGATTCGCCACCTCTTGAGCGCGATGAGTTGCAAGAGGTATTCAACGACATACAAGCGGATATCCGCTTCGATCATGAACTCAACGGTTGCCTCAACTGCGGTATCTGCACGGCTACCTGTCCGGCAGCCCATTATTATGATTTCAGCCCGCGCGAGATCGTCCAGCTCCTGTGGACGGAAAACCTGGAGGGTGTTTATGACGCTATGCAGGAGAAAATCTGGTCCTGCGCCCAGTGCTACACCTGTGCGGCGCGCTGTCCGTTCGGAAATTCGCCGGGCGGCTTGGTGATGATCATGCGCGAGGTCGCCATCAAGCACGGCATGCAATCGGCAAAGGACGTGCTGCGGCCGTTCAGCCGGGTCATGTTGAAGTTGATTTCGACCGGCAACCAACTGGCGCCTGACATGATCAATCCGGAGCACTTTGCCGACTGGGGGCCGAACATCTCGAAAGTGGATGCGCCGTTGAAGCTGCTTCGTCAGGCGATCCCCATGCCGACACTGAACACCACGGAAACCGCCTGGGAGGTCAACCTTAAGACCTCCGTCGAGCTCTACACCATTTGGGAAATGACCGGTGTTCTCGATCAGTTAGAAACCATCGACGAAAACCTGTTCGACGTGATTACGGACATCATGGATGAAAAGCGCGAAGACTACGACGACTGGCTCGAAGATCAAGAAGACGATGACGACGACGATTGACGCCGCCGCCCCATGCGGCGCGGAATAGGAGACAGACTATGACGGATAGCAATTGCGGCGAGCGGTTGACCGGCCACGGGGCCGAGTGGAACAACGCCAATCTGACGGCCGATGAGGCGCGCACCGCCACCTCCTGGGTCGAGGCCCGCGTTGACAAACGTTCTATGCTGACCAACAAGGACCGGGTCGAAGACGTTCGCGACATCATGTGGCAGTTGGAGAAGGACGGGGAAATCGTCGTTCACCGCGTCGCCGACTCGCACAAACCCAAGGGTGTCAAAACGCTGTTCGGCTGGGACAAGAAGATCCCCACGACCCGGCTGTGGCATCACAAGTCCTGCGGCCAATGCGGCAATATCCCCGGCTATCCGACATCGCTGTTGTGGTTGCAGAACAGGCTCGGCACGGAATACCTGGACGAGACCGACCAGACCTCATGCACCGCCTGGAACTACCACGGCTCTGGCATCGGCAATGTGGAGAGCTTGGCCGCCGTGTTCCTGCGCAATTTTCACCAGGCCTATGTCTCGGGCAAGGCTCAGAGCTTCGACGATGGCCATTTTTATCCGCTCGTCCATTGCGGAACCTCATTTGGCAACTACAAGGAAATCCGCGGATTTCTACTGCATTCAGCGGAGTTGCGCGAGCGCGTTAAGGCGATCCTCGGCAAGCTCGGACGCTTGGTCGACGGCAAGTTGCTAATCCCGGAAGAGATCGTCCACTATTCGGAATGGCTGCATGTCATGCGTGGTGAGATCAATGAGATGCGAGAAATCGACGTTTCTGACATTCGCGCCACCATCCACCCGGCCTGTCACGTCTACAAGATGATCCCCGAGGATGCCATCTATGACGACGATATCTTAGAGGGAAACCGGGTCGCCGTTTCGACTGGTTTGGTCCAAGAGTTGGGTGCCCAGGTTATCGACTATTCGACTTGGTATGACTGCTGTGGGTTTGGGTTCCGGCATATTATTTCGGAACGCGAGTTCACGCGCTCCTTTGCCATCGACCGCAAGATTAAAGTCGCCGTCGAGGAAGCCAATGCCGATGTGATGATCGGCCACGACACCGGTTGTATCACCACGCTCGACAAGAACCAGTGGATCGGCCAGGCCGTCGGTAAGGATGTCTCCCTGCCGGTCGTCGCCGATTGCCAGTTTGCGGCTCTCGCCTGTGGTGCAGATCCCTACAAGATTGTGCAGCTTCATTGGCACGCCTCGGCATTCGAGGGCCTGCTGGCTAAGATGGGTATCGACTGGGAAGAGAAGAAGGCCGGTTTCGAGGCTTACCTGGAAGAAGTCAAGGAAGGCCGCGGCGAAAGCCTTTACGATCCCCGCCTCAAGATCACGTCTGGCCCGGGGTTCCGTAAAGCTGGCGCGGCGGCTGGGTAGGACGGGCCCATGAGCAATCCGATCCTCATTGTCGGCGGCGGGCCGGCCGGTCTGGCCGCCGCCCAAGCACTAGCCAACATCGGCCAGAAAGCGGTCATCGTCGAAAAAGAAGACCGCCTCGGCGGCGCGCCGATCCTGTCCGGCTACGCGAAGCTAGTCCCAAGCGGTGAATGGGCCAAGGACGCCATCGGCGGCATGGTCTCGCGAGTTGAAGGCGACGGCAGCATTGAAGTCCGCGCCGGCAACGCGATAACTGGATTTACCGGCGAGCCCGGTAGTTTTACGGCGACCCTCTCCGATGGATCCAGTCTTGACGCGTCTGCCGCCATCCTATGCACCGGCTTTACCCACTTCGATCCAGTCAACAAGCCGGAATGGGGTTTCGGCACCTTCGAGGATGTCGTGACGACAACCCAAGTCGAGCAAATGATTTCGAGCGAGAGCGGTGTGCGTTGCCCGTCCGACGGCCGCAAACCGAAACGCGTCGCCATCCTGTTGTGCGTTGGCTCGCGCGACCGGCAGATCGGGCGCGAGTGGTGCTCAAAAATCTGCTGCACCGTATCGTCGAACCTAGCCATGGAAATTCGCGAAGAACTGCCGGATTGCCACGTCTACATCTACTACATGGACATCCGCACCTTTGGCCTCAACGAAGACCTCTACTACTGGCGTAGCCAGGAGGAGTTCAAGGTCAAGTACATCAAGGCGCGGATTGCCGAAGTTACATCCGACGGCGAGCACCTGATCGTCAAAGGAGAGGACACACTGGTCAAACGGCCAATCACTATCCCCTTTGACATGGTCGTCCACGCCATCGGCATGGATCCCAATATCGACAACGTCATGATCGCGTCGACCTTCGGTATTGATTTGGAGAAGCACGGCCATTTGCTGCGCCAGGATGCCTATGGCGGTATGGGCCGCACTTCACGGCCCGGGGTATTTGTCGCCGGCGCGGCGACCGGGCCGGAAACCATCGACGATTCCATCTCCCAGGGCGAGGGTGCGGCCATCGCGGCGCTATCCGTCCTCCAGGGCAACGCCGTGGCGGCGGAGTGAATAAACGATGGTATTTGGTATAGGCGAAACGGTAGCAGTTCCAGAACTCGAACGCCCGGTACTCGAACTCAACGGCCCGCGCCTGACCCGCAGTTTTGAAACTCTGATAACGCGTAGCGATACCGGTGGTGGCCTCGAAGCCTACATTTCCAGTCTTTCCGTTAAGACTGCGCTATTCCAGGAAACCTTGAAATCTGAGCGTTTGGCCGATCTCGATGAAGAGACGTTTACCGGCCTGTGCGCCTTTATGGCCCCGGTTCGTCGCCGGGTTGGCGCTTGGTTGAAGGATAGCGATTTCGCCGCAACCCGGGACTTGATTGCCGAACTGCTTGTCGGTGCGAGTGACGGTAGTGACGTCGATGCGCGCATAAAGACATTCTGCGAGGGATTTCCCACCGGGGGCGAGTACCGCTGGGTCCGTGATTTGGCCGCCGAATTGCTACATTTCAGCAATCCCGAGCAATTTCCGCTGATGGCTCGCTGGGTCTGGGACCGACAAGCCAATACGGGCGTACTGCGGGAAATTTGGTTCGCCGATGATATCGATCATCTGACCCTGGATATTCCCGACAATTACGCGACCTTCCTGATGCTGCGTGAGGAGATCAGCCAATTCCTGTCGTCCAACGGCGTTTACCGCGACACGCTGCATTACGTCGATCTGCTGCTGGCCCAAATCTACGCCGATTACATCTGCGAACAGGGCGGCAGCTTCTTGCGCACCGATTTCTCTTCCGAGATCGATCCCATGGAATTCACCCGCCGGACACTGGGCCTGGACGGCGTCAATCCCGAAAGCGGCCTCACGCGGGTCAAGCTTGCCGACAATGAGCGTTATCGGCTGCCCGATTTGCAGAAGACGCACTGAGCGGAACCCGAACCATGCCCATTCACGAGAAACAGCTGATCCGCCCCGAGAACATCATCACCAACGATGAACTTGAGATCGATGGTATCGATGTTTCCGGGCACTGGAGCACGTTCATCGAATCGCGTGTTATCACCGATTACAACGAGGCCATGGAGGACGAAGTTGCGGCTCTTCCGGGTGGCGAATACATCCATCGCTGCTGGCAATGCGGCTCATGTACCAACTCGTGCACGGTGAATGCGCTGGACCCGGATTTCAATCCGCGATTTTGGATTTACCTGGTCCGCACCGGCATGGAAGAGGAACTGCTGCGCGACAAGGACATCATCTGGCAATGCGTCAGTTGTAACAAATGCACCTATGCCTGCCCCAGGGACGTCAACCCCGAAGGCGTCATGAAGGCGCTATCGCATTGGCTTGAGCTCAAGGGCCATGCGCCGAAATCGCCGTCCATGCATTTCGACGAAGAATTCTCGGAGCAGGTCTTCGCCACCGGCAAGATCGAGGAAGGGCGGATCATCCGCAACTTCTTCAAACGCACAGGCCAACCGCTGATGCAGGATTGGCTCGTGGAACTGGTCAAGCGGCTGATCAGACACCTGCCGGTGAAACTTCTGACGACCATGGGATTGGCCAACGTAATCCGGCCGCGGACCCGAAACTGGGGCGTCGCACAGAAGGCAATTACCGAGTACGTCGCCCAGCAAAAGGCGGCGGAACGCCAGGCACTAGGACTTGATGCCGCCGGACCGGCGGCATCGGGCGACGACGGATGGAGATACGAACGTGAATGACATGACCCTGAACCGCGTGGCCTATTATCCGGGCTGCGCCCTGGAAGGCTCCGGCCACGCTTACGACCGCTCGACTCGGGCCGTCGCCAAGGAGCTAGGCCTTGACTTGGTCGAGGTCGAGAACTGGAACTGCTGCGGCGCAATGGAAGTCAAGAACGTCGATCCCAAGTTGCAGACCTACCTGTCGTCTAGGGTCATGGCCATTGCCAGCGAGGACATGGGTTTCGACAAGGTGATGGCCCCGTGCAACGGGTGCTATCACAACCTTAAAAAGGCCGAATACGACCTGACCCATGATGCGGAAAACGTCGCTGTCACCGAATGTCTGTCGCGCAAAGCCGGCCATCCGACCTACAAGGCCGGTAATATAGAAACCATTCACGCCCTCGATTGGATCAAGGATGCCATCGGTGAGGACGGCATCAGGCAGCGGATTAAAAAGTCGCTTTCAGGCTTGAAAATCGCCAACTATTACGGCTGCATGTATACCCGCCCGCGCCACATATTCCCGGAGAAGGATCAGGGGCCGGGCAGCGAATCGACTTCGCAACCGCACTTCATGGACGATATCTTGGAGGCCGCCGGTGCCGATATCGTCGAATATCCGCTGAAGACGGCGTGTTGTGGTGGCGCCCATACGCTGTCCGATTCCGATACCTCGACAAAGCTCGTCGTCAATCTGCTGCGCGCCGCCGAGGCCAGCGGCGCCACGGTTATCGCCACGGAATGCCCGACCTGCCATAGCGGATTGGAGATGCATCAAATCCGGGCTGAGACTAATTTCGATATCAAGACAGATGTTAAGATTCTTTACTTTACCCAACTGCTTGGCTTGGCGTTGGGGTTGAAGCCGAGGAAACTCGGCATTCACGAGAACATCTCCGATTCACACGACCTGTTGAAAGAGGCCGGACTCATATGAGATCGCTTGACGACATCGAAACCCGGATCGAACACCTGGGCGGCGCCAAGGATGCGGCGGCCGCCGTGAGTGAACTGGTCCAACTCGGCGAGGAGGTGCTGGAGCACTGGCTGGCCGCCCATAATGCCGCTCCAAGCGACGAAACACGCGAAGGTTTCCGATTGCTGGCACTGCACCGACAGGGCGCCAAAGGCGTGCCCAGTTTCAATGCCTGCCGCGAGACCTGCCGGGAATTGGTCTATCACTACAATCTTATTACCGGCGACCCGACACATGAGGAGACCAGCCAACGGCTCCGGCTTGCGGCGCTGGTCGCCAATCACCTATATCTTTTCGTTCGTGGGAAACTGGAAGTGGCCGAGTTGGGAGAGTTTTGCTGCTCCTCCCGGCCCATACGCGCCAAACCCGATGAACCCCAGGACATGCAGCCAGTCGAACAACAAGGGGGCTAAACGATATGCCATCAGTCAGAGGATGCAATCTGCCGGACGATCTTCTCTACGACGTTGAGAACAATATTTGGTACCAGGATTTGAACGACGGCACGGTACGGGTCGGCATGACCGCCGTTGCCGTTGCCATGGCCGGGCAACTGGTTGCCGTGACGCCTAAGAAGGTCGGCCGTACGGTCAAGGTCGGCAAATCCTGCGCTACTATCGAGTCTGGGAAATGGGTCGGTCCGGCCAAACTTATCGCCGGCGGTGAGGTCGTTACCGTCAACGAAGACCTAACGGCCAGCCCGGATACCGCCAACTCTGATCCTTACGTTGCGGGATGGCTCGTCGTTGTCCGGCCTGAAGATTGGGATGGCGTTAAAGGTGATCTCACTCCCGGGTCCGAAGTCGCGGCTCCCTACGAAGCCAAAATGGTCGCCGACGGATTTGACGGTTGTGCTTAGTCGAGGCGATCAGCCCTTCGGTGGAAGAATCAACCAACATTGAGCCGGATATCGACAAACAGTTAGTTTAGAACTTGATATTTTATAATAAATGAATATGATTTTACGAAACAGGGAACGGCTTAATCCGAATAAAGAAAATTAACCGCAAGTTACCGCCACTTTCTTTCAAGCTTGGCATCGCGGTTGACGAACAAACGGCAACACGAAGACGAAGGAGATTATCTTGAAATTCAGAGCATTCATCGCAACGGCCTTCGTGGCATCGCTCGTTTTTGCGCTGAGCAACGCTGCGTCGGCTCACGACTACGTCATTAAAGACGGCACCAGTATCGAAGCATCGTTGACCGGCAAGCCGGGTGATGCGGCAAAGGGACGCAAGTTGGCCATCAATCGCAAGAAGGGCAACTGCCTTGCGTGTCATGTCATGCCGATTCCAGAGCAACCCTACCACGGCAAGATCGGCACCGACCTCAATGGTGCGGGAGGCCGTTATACCGAAGGAGAGCTCAGGCTCCGTATTGTCGACTCCAAAGTCCTTAGTCCCGATACCATCATGCCGGCATTCCACAAATGGAAAGGCCTGCACCGCGTCCTCAAGAAATTCCGGGGCAAGACGATCCTCACCGCCGAGGAGGTGGAGGACGTCATTGCCTACGTGATGACGCTCAAATAACCGGGAGGTATTCGCCGCGTCCGCCACGGCGGGCAGCAAACTTCCTACAACAGGGTTAATTCAAGTGAGACACGCCGAGGAGATATCCATGGTTAACAAGTTTGAAATGCAGCCGGTCGCCCGTCGAGATTTGTTAAAACTCGCCGGAGTCGGTGCGCTTACGGTCGTTACAGGCAGCCTGCTACCGGGCTTGGCCAAGGCCGACGCCGCTTCCGTCGCCGAAGCGATTAAAAAATTGATCGGCGACAAGCAACCGGCCGAGGGTCGGATCACGTTGGAGCTGCCGCAGATCGCCGAAAACGGTCGCACGGTTCCGATCGCGCTGGAGGTCGATAGCCCCATGAGCGACACCGACTACGTCAAGGCCGTTCACGTCTTTGCCGATAAGAATCCGCGGCCGGACGTGGCGACATTCAAGTTTACGCCGGGGTCGGCCAAGGCGCGAATCGCAACACGCATGCGTCTTGCGAAAACCCAGAACATCATTGCCGTTGCTGAAATGAGCGACGGCTCGGTCTATATGGCGAAAAATCAGATCAAGGTCACCATCGGCGGCTGCGGCGGCTGATTGGGACAAGGGAGAACAGAAAATGGCAAAAGCTAAAGCTCGTGTGAAAGTGCCCAAGTCCGTCACGAAGGGCGAGGTCTTCCAGGTTAAGACCCTGATCAAGCACAAGATGGAGACGGGTCAGCGCAAGGACAAGAAGACGGGGGAAAAAATCCCGCGCATGATCCTCAACAAGTTCGTCTGCAATTATAATGGCAGCGAGGTCTTCGCGGCGGACTGGCATCCGGCGATCGCCGCCAACCCGTACCTGGCGTTTTACGTCAAGGCGGCAGACAGCGGCACTCTCGATATGGTCTGGACCGACGACAATGGCCAGTCCTTCGAGACGTCGGCAAAAGTCAACGTGACCGGATAATAGGGGACAGTCATGAAATCATTATATCGGGGAATGTTGGCATTTGCGGGCGTCGCCCTGGCGGCCTCCATGTTCTCGGCGACCGCTCCGGCGGGTGAGATGAACTGGGGCAAGTATCAGGTTGGCGCAATTCGCAGTGGCTATACCTACGCTACGCCTGAGACCCGCGCCATCCAGGATGACGATTTCGTCAACCCGGCGATGATCTGGGTTGATGAAGGTGAAGCGCTTTGGAGTAAGGTTGATGGCGACGCGGGCAAGTCCTGCGCCGAGTGTCACAGCGACGCATCGGTAACGATGAAAGGCGTCGCCACCGTCTATCCGAAGTACGACGACAAGCTCGGCAAGATGAAAAACATCGAAACCCAGGTCAATACTTGCCGCAAGGAACGCATGGGTGCGAAGACTTGGAAGTACGATTCAAACCAGATGTTGGCGACGGTGGTCTATATCCGCCATCAGTCCCGCGGCATGCCCATGAATGTTGCCGTCGATGGCATGGCCGCGCCTTTCTTCGCGAAGGGAAAGGCGTTCTATACCAAGCGCCGTGGTCTCTTGGATATGGCCTGCTCGACCTGTCATGTCGACAATGCGGGCGGCCAGATTCGGGCCAATATCCTGACCCAAGGGCAGTCCAACGGCTTCCCGACCTATCGTCTGAAGTGGCAGAAACCTGGCTCGATCCATCGTCGTTTTAAAGGCTGCAATAAGCAGGTGCGCGCGACGCCGTATAAGTCGGGTTCGGACGAATACATGAACCTGGAACTTTACGTCGCCTGGCGTGGCCGCGGCCTCCCTGTGGAAACGCCTGCCGTTCGCAACTAAGGGCGTTGAATAGGACTATCGGGGGATGCGAACCTACGCATCCCCCTTATTTTTTGGGAGCGCCATGACGTGTTAAGCCGACGTCAGTTTCTTGAGGTCACGGCGGCAACCGCCGCATTAATCGGAACCCCTGCCTCTCTTACGCGCGCCGCCGCCCAGCAGGCGATTACCCAATCGCAACTGCTGGAATTTGATGCCGTCGGCCAGGTAACGTTGCTTAACTTCACCGACTGCCACGCGCAATTGGTGCCACTCTATTTTCGCGAGCCCTCAGTCAATATTGGCGTCGGCGAAGCGACCGGGCTGCCGCCGCACATCACCGGTGTGGACTTGATGGCCAAATATGGCCTGCCCAAGTCGTCGCCCGAGGCTTACGCTTTCACCAGCGAAGATTTTTCCTCCCTGGCCTCTTCCTATGGCCGTATTGGCGGAATGGACCGCATGGCGACGCTGGTCAAGGCGATCCGTGCCGAGCGGCCGGGAAAGACACTGCTGCTCGATGGTGGCGATACCTGGCAGGGTTCCTATACGGCGCTTCATACCGAAGGCTCGGACATGGTCGAAGTCATGAACGCGCTTGGCGTTGAGGCCATGACCGCGCACTGGGAGTTCACCTACGGAGCCGAGCGGGTTCAGGAACTCAAGGAGCAGCTCGACTTCCCGTTCCTGGCCGGAAACGTTGTCGATAACGATTGGGAAGAACAGGTTTTTGATTCCACCGCCTGGTTCGAGCGCGGCGGCGTCAAAATTGCCGTCATCGGTCAAGCCTTCCCGTATACGCCCATCGCCAATCCAGGTTACCTGATTCCCGATTGGTCTTTTGGTATTCGCGAGAAGCTAGTCCGCAAACGCGTCGAAGAGGCTCGTGCCGAGGGTGCGGGGCTGGTCGTGATGCTCAGCCATAACGGCTTCGATGTCGACCGAAAGCTGGCGTCGCGGGTCTCAGGCATTGACGTCATTCTTACCGGCCACACACACGACGCCGTGCCGGCGGTCGAGACGGTAGCGGGGACGCTGTTGGTCGCTTCGGGCTCGCACGGCAAGTTCTTGGCGCGGCTGGATCTCGACGTCCAGGGCGGACGGGTCGCCGACTACCGTTTCCGGCTGATCCCCATATTCGCCGACGCAATTGAGCCGGATGCCGACATGGCGGCAGTGATCGACCGTATCCGTAAGCCTCATGAGGCCGAATTGAGCCGCGTTCTAGGAAAGACCGAATCGCTGCTCTACCGGCGTGGAAACTTTAACGGCACCTTCGATGATTTGATCTGCCAGGCCCTGATGCAGGAGCGCGATGCTGAAATTGCCTTGTCGCCCGGGTTTCGCTGGGGCGCCAGCTTGCTGCCGGGACAGGATATCACCTCCGAGGACGTCTACACCCAAACCGCCATCACCTACCCGAATGTTACCCGAAACGAACTTACAGGCGCGTTTCTGAAAGAAATTCTGGAGGACGTTGCCGATAACCTGTTCAACCCCGATCCCTACTATCAGCAAGGTGGCGATATGGTGCGGGTCGGCGGCATGGGGTACAACATTGATATCGCCAAACCGATTGGTTCACGGATCACCAACATGACGTTGCTGAAAACCGGCAAGCCGATTGATCCTGACAATAGTTACGTTGTCGCCGGCTGGGCCTCGGTCAACGAGGGCGCCGAAGGCCCGCCGATCTATGATTTGGTCAGCGGTTACATCGAACAGGCGGGCACGGTGTCAGTTCCGGAGAACACGAATATCCGGGTCACCGGCCTCTAACGGCGGATCGAGAATCCGCGGGAACTGATGGACGGGTTTGACGTTTCATATGCAGGTGCCTTGGGCGCGGGAATACTGAGTTTCCTGTCTCCCTGCGTTTTGCCGTTGATCCCGCCCTATCTCTGCTTTCTGGGCGGCGTTTCCCTCGATCAAATCACCGAAGAAGAAGGCGTCGATCCCAACATCATGCGCCGCGTATTCTTTGCGGCGGCGGCGTTTGTTCTCGGGTTCTCGACCGTTTTCATCGCCCTTGGCGCAACCGCCTCAGTGTTTGGTCAACTGCTCGCCGATTACCTCGATATCCTGACCCAGATTGCCGGTGCCGTGATCATCGTGCTTGGCCTTCACTTCATGGGCATTTTCCGGCTGGCGTTCCTTTATCGGGAGGCCCGGGTGCATGTAGAGGCCCGGCCGGCAGGAATAGTTGGCGCTTACATCATCGGGCTCGCCTTCGCATTTGGTTGGACGCCCTGCGTCGGGCCGGTGCTGGCGGCAGTTCTGATGGTCGCCAGCAGCGAGACCGACATCGCCTATGGCACCAGCCTGCTGGCGGTTTATTCGGCTGGTCTCGGGATACCGTTCCTGGCGTCGGCGCTGGCCGTAAAGCCGTTTATGGTCTTCATGTCGCGCTTTCGCCGCCACATGAAGACGATGGAGCGGGTGATTGGCGGACTTTTGGTGATCACAGGTGTGTTGTTCCTGACCGGATCCATCGCCGATATTGCCTATTGGATATTGGAAACGTTCCCTGCACTGGGGACGTCGGGTTAAATCAACCAAAGCGCATCCACAGGATCTTGTCGGACGACACTACCCGGCGCAGAATGTTTACCACGCTAACCTGATTCTTCTCCTCGATGGCCACCCACATGCGGTCCAGGTAGTAGAGGCTGTCCTTGATGAGGCGTTTGAATTGGGGATCTTCGGCGATGGCCGGTGGCGCGTTGTCCCGGCACTTTTTGTAGCTATGGATGGTGTCGGTCAATGCCTTGCGCAATGCGTCAACCTGGCCTGTATCGGCAAAATCAGGCGGCTGCTTGCGGAAACGGAACAGCTTTCCGAAGGTGATATTGGCTTCCTCAACGTAATCGGCAAACAGGAGTACCTGGTTGCGACGCCTGAGCTCGACCAAGGCCTGCCGGATCGGCGCGAGCCGTGTCTTGGCTTCTTCGGCATCATTGGCTAGCGCGGCGGCAAGGCCACTCTTGGCGTGCCTGCCAATGCTTTCCAATGTCACGCGCCATTTTGGATCGTTGGCGTAAACTTCGGGCGGATCGTCCGCGAATTGCCTCTCCAGGGCAGTCCATTTTTCGACCAGGGGCTCCAATTCGAAGGCGGCGACTGAAGGATTGCCTCTTTGGACATAGAACAGGGCCTCGCGGTAATGGACATAGGCGTCAGCCACGGCCCTGTGGAACTCGGTAGCTTCGCCGGCGTCGGCACTCCGAACGCCAGCTGCAAGGACGGTCAACACAATGGCAATCGCCAACGCAAACTTACCCACCCGGTTCCCGCAAATTCCTTTGCTCATGATAATCGATATCTCTGCTACTTCTTGAGGACGAGCCGGAAGATTACATGACATATTCGTATTTTGGTATATGTTAATCCTTGGCAACGCATCGGACGAAACGGAAGGCCAGATCGCCATGCATCTATCCCGGAGAACCTTTGGGCGCCTCGCCGCAGGTGGTCTGCTCAGCGCAGGCGTCACACCGGTTTGGGCCGCGGCCGACAAGTATGCACCCGTACCCAAAGGGGATAGCGAGTTCGGTTCCTATACCCAATCCTGGTTCCTCGACAGCTTTCTTGAATTTGCCGATGACATCGAAATGGCCGCCGATAACGGCAAGCGATTTGCTCTCATTTGGGAACTGGAAGGCTGTCCCTATTGCCGCGAAACCCATCTAGTCAATTTTGCCGTTCCACAGGTTCGCGACTATGTCGAAGCCAATTTCGAGATCGTTCAGATGGACGTAAAGGGCGCTCGTGAGGTTGTCGATTTCGACGGCGAGGCCATGACCGAGAGTGCTCTAGCCAGAAAGAGCCATGTGCGTTTCACGCCGACCATTCAGTTTTTTCCGGAAACTCTGGATGAGATGAGCGGCAAAAGCGGCAAGGTGGCGGAAGTCGCCCGGATGCCGGGCTATTTCCGGCCGTTCCATTTCTTGACCATGTTCGAATACGTGCGGGAAAAGGCTTACGAAAGCGGTGATTACCGGTCATTCCTCAAAGCGAAGACGGCGTCCTACGAGGCCGAGGGAAAACCAATTCCATCTTGGTGAATTAGGCAGCGTTGGCGGCTTTTTTAGACTGGCTGGCGCCCTGCTCCTGGGCCTTGCCCTCGGCGCAGAAAAGCTCATACATGAGCCCCATCACCTGCCTTGCCTCTTCGCTGGCCAAACTATAGTAAATCTGTTTGGAGTCCCGGCGCGTCGTGACCAGCTCGTCTTCGCGGAGTCGCGCCAACTGTTGTGACAGGGTCGGTTGGCGAATTCCGAGGACTTCTTCCAATTCACCCACATTCTTTTCGCCCTCGGCCAGGGTACAGAGAATGATCAGTCGGTTTTCGTTGGCAAGAGATTTCAGAAACCGGCTAGCCCGCGAAGCATTTTCGTACATCTCATCCATCTGCCTTGTTCCCTTTCCGAGTACCACCCAAGTGGGCGATAGCATTTCTTCCCACTATTCCGCTACCTGTTGATTCGCCTGATATCATACATTCAAAAAACGTTAAATGAATCATATTACACCGGACTCACAGAACTGTGATCGAAGCGGTGGACCTCAGAACTCCAGCTTATCCAATATACCTTCAATCCCAACGCGGGCGCAGGCGTCATCCAGATCGCCCCCGGGCGCGCCTGACACGCCAACACCGGCGACGATGGAGCCCGCAGATTCCACGATCACGCCGCCTCCGGCCATCAGCGCATTGGGGACAAATCGAAGCGCTGAAAACGGCTCGCCGGCTTCAGTAAGCTTTGAGAGTTCCAAGGTGTCGGTGCGGAAGCTAACGGCGCTCCACGCTTTGCGGCGGGCGGTTTCAGTAGTGTGGACGCCGGCAAAGCGGTCGCGCAGGATAACCTGGGTGTTGCCGAACCGGTCGACCACGGCAACAGCGATCTGGTAGCCGCCGTTGCGGCATTCCTCCAAAGTGAGTTGTGCCAATTCGAGAGCCGTATCCAGGGTCAGCATCTTGAACGTGACCAAGGTTTCATCCTCGGCGCGTGCCGGCAGAACAATCGCAGCGCTCAATACAGCCGCGGATATCAAACGTTTCAGCAAACTCTTTCCTCCTGTACTTCGTGCGATCCGGCGACAGATTGCCGGTCCGTTTCGCCGCAGGCGTTTCTAGCAGCCCGCATCTCGCCGATCATCTCATCAAGCAATTCCCAAAAGTGACTCTCGCCGGGATAGCCGACGATGCGCCCGACCTCGCGGCCGCTGTCGACCAAAACGAAGGTCGGCGTGTAGACAACACCGCGAATGGATTTTAGTTCGGCCGGCCGCGAGGCATTGATATCGAGGCGGCGGAGTGGGGCAAACTCACCCGCTGGTGTCTTTCCGTAAACAACCCCAATATCTTCCTGCCACCGTTCGCACCACTCGCAAAATGGCGAGTCGAACATCACCAATTCGGCCGCCGCGGCGACGATCGGTGTCATCACGATCAGAATGAGAGCGGCAACGCACTTCTTCATGGTTCAATCATCCATCCCGCCCCGCACAAGTGAGCGCGGCGCACGGTCAATACTTTATCAAAATCGAATATGAAAGTCTTCTACGATATTGTGAGCGGGAATTTGATCTATCCGAACATCGCCGTTGTAATCTCCCCATACCACTTTTTGGCGGCCTCAGCTGTCGCCTTGCGTACGTTCGCATCTTCACCGGCTTGGCTGGCATAACCCTCGATGCCTTCGATCCGGTCGGCTGTCGCTCGATAACGGCCGCCAACGATTAAGCCCGCCGCCCGCCGCAACAGAAAGTAACAGCGGTTGGTTAGTTCAGTCGTCGCCAGATCATCTCCTGTCAGGGCATTGCCGACGGCCAATGCACAAACCTTTGCCTGGCTATGGGCGGCGAAGGCGGAACGCGGCATATCTCCGGGTACGATAGCGTCGCCGATCACATGAATGCTAGCGGCCCGGCGCGACTCGAACGTCGCTGGATCAATCGGGCACCAGCCACTGGCGTCGGCCAACTCTGCATCTATGGCCAAAGTCCCGGCGCGCTGCGGCGGAATGACGTTGGCGACGTCAGCTTTTATTTGGTCGTCTGCCGTCATCAGTGTCCGGGCCGCTGGATTGACGGATTCCACGGAACCGCCAAAATCGGCAGAAACCCACTCGATTGTTTCGCCCAACCGTTCTTCCCAATCCTCAAGCATCACATCCATCAGCGGAAAAGTATTGTTCGCGTCGAGAACGAGAACTTTCGAGCGTGGTTTCTCTCGTGCCAAATAGTTGGCGATTAAGGATGCCCGCTCATAGGGCGCCGGATGACATCGGTACGGCCGCTTCGGTACCGATATAGCAACGACACCGCCGTCTTCCATGGTCTCAAGTTGGCGCCGCAAGATTTTCCACTGTTCGGACATTGAGCCGATGTATGCGTGAGGAATGGTAGTAGTCGCTTTTTGGTCATACCCTTCTATCGAATTGTCGACGAAGCTGACGCCCGGTCCGATGACCAACCTGTCGTAGGGCAAGTCCGTTCCACCAGCGAGCCGTAGGGTTTTGCGCTCAGTGTCAATGGCTGCCGCGCGGTCGTGGATGACCGTAATCCGATCGGTTGACGCTACCCGCTCATAGCCGTGGATAAATGTTTCCAGCGGCTCCATTCCGGCCAGATAGCGGTTACAGAAGAAAGGCGTTGTGTAACGGTGGTTGGCCTCGATAAGCGTGATGTCCAACTCATCGAAGTTGGTTGCCAGCTGGCGTGCCGCTGTCGCGCCCGCGGGACCGCCGCCGACCACATACACTCTCGCGCGAGCCTTTCCCATGGCTGCGGGTGCGGTCACCGAGCCTATGGCCGCCAGTGTCAATTTTCCGAAGGTGCGCCGGGTCCAGACAGTCATTCATTATTCGCCGGCGGCCGGACCGAGAATCTGATCCGCCGTATCCAGGCCTAGACGGCTAATGCCGATGGCGCCGCCAACCACAATCGCGGCGACCGCCAGTAAGGATCCCAGTGACAAAGTGGCAATTCCGCTGACTCCTTGTCCTATAGTGCAGCCCAGCGCCATCACGCCGCCGACCCCCATCAAGGCACCGCCGAACAGGTAATGGTTCATTTCCGGAGCGTCGGTAAAGCCGGACATCTGAAAGGTCCGCGTTGAGACAGCGACGAGAAAACCACCAATCAGCGTTCCACCGACAACGGCAGCGCCGAAACTGATGGTGGCGCCGGTGAAGGTCATCAAGTACTGCAAGCTATCGCCGATGGGGCGGACGAAGCTCATGGAGACCAGGGGCAGGGGCTCGAACTCGTCGGCCCCCAATAGTCCTGTCGCAGCCCACCCGGCACTGATCAAGAGGCCGATAGCGATGCCTGCGTAGAGATGTTGAGGGGACCGGCGGAACGGTTCGTTGGCTAGGCAGTACCAAGCAATGACAGCGGTTACGGCAACAGCCATCAGATTACGGACTATTCCGGAATCGATGCCGATTGCGGCGCCAATTAGGTCCGGGATTCCCTGGGACGCCACACCGCGGGCATTGAGATCAATGTTGGCGGCAGCTTCCACCCAAACTCGCGCCGCACCAGTGAAACCGCGAAGCGTCATGTAGGCGAAGATACCCAGTGTAATTAAAGTCACCAATGCTCGCAGATCACCGCCGGCTAGGCGAATCAGGCTGCGGCCGCCGCAGCCGCGCGCCATCACCGTGCCGTAGCCAAACAGCAGACCGCCGAAGACCGCGCCGAACCAGCCCAGGTCCGGACTTAGATAAACGGAGCGGTGGATATCGATCAAACCGAGCCAATAGAGTAGGTGCGTGCCGGCCATGGCTGTGGCGATCGCCATCAGCCAAGCGCGCAAACGGCGATAATCACCGTAGATGCGCATATCGGCCAGTGCGCCTAATGCACAGAAGTCAGCACGGCGGGTGACAGCGCCAAAGGCGATACCGATTAAAAGGCCTGCGCCACCTACCAGGGTTGTGACTGGAAGCTCCTCCAAGTAACTAACCTCAACTCTGAACCTAGATAATAGTGTGCAATATGTGACCGTTTAGAGCGAGTAGTAAACGGTCCAGGTTTCGAATGATTGCCGTCGGTTTCTGCAATCAAACGTGCGGACAGTAATCTTTTTCCGCCACAGCCACCAACCTTAAGCGGACCTTCTCATCCCCGGCTTAGTAGGGGTCGAGATCTAACCCTATCTCCCTATTGACCTTTTATTCGGGCTTTGGAATGAAAGCTGAAACCGGAATACGAAATCGTTGAGATCGTACTCCGGCAACCAATTACAGCGTACAGCTACACCTGCATAGTTATCGTAGGGTCTTGAACAAATCCCTCCTCCGCCACCAATTTTTTCCTCTTCGGGGGATTCTTTACTGTGTTTGATTCCACAGAGGTGTTTTCAGCTAAGAGCCGCCTATTGGCGCGTCAGCTTTCCAGTAGTTTGGAAACGACATCTCTGAGTTCCGCCAGGGCGAAGGGCTTCGGCAGCACGACATCGGCGCCGACTTCCTGTGCTGTCTTAAGCGCTTCTTCGGCGGTCATTTCCGAATAGCCTGCGGACATGGCGATAATCTTGACATGTGAATGCAATGCCCGGATTTTTTTAATCCCGGCAATGCCACCCATACCCTCCATGAAGATGTCGGTAATGACGAGATCGAAATCCTGTTCTTCAAATTTAGTTAGGCCCTCTTCCGCGCTTTGGGCGACCACGGCTTCGTTACCTTGCTTTCTGACCACCCGCGCAACGAGAGACGCGTGTGTCTCCGTATCATCAATGATCAGGATGTTAAGCGACATTCCCTGCCTCGCCGGTTTCTTGCCGTCCGGTGCCATGCTATCCCTTCGTTAGACAAAGCGCACCGCAAAAGGCCGGAGCTCCCTAGGTGACTGACATCCTTCTCTCCATCGCGCCGATCTTCGCGCTGATTGTTCTCGGTCACTTGCTGCGGCGTGGCGGGATTCCAAACGTCGAGTTTTGGAACCTCAATGACCGGCTGGTGTATTGGGTGCTGATGCCGGCGCTGTTGTTTTACAAGACGTCAACCATCGATCTCACCTTCGAGTTGGTCGGTTCCTACGCTACGGTCATCCTCGGCGCTATGCTTTGCACCATCGTGTTTTCGCTGATGGCGACCCGGATTGCCGGGATGCCGGGATCAGTAGCCAGTTCCGTCCTGCAAGGCGCCGCGCGCCATAATACATTTATCGCGCTCGCCGTTGCCGAGCGCATGTTTGGCGGCGACGGGTTGGCGTTGGCGGCGCTGGCGACGGCGCTGTTGATCCCGGTGACCAATATCTCGGTGGTCAGCTTGATGGTTGTCCTGGTGCGAAGGCCCGAAGAGGGCGGGATCGCCAAAGCAATTTTGAAAGACCTCGCCCGCAATCCACTGCTGTTGTCGGTGGTGTTTGGGGTGTCATTTAACTTGGTCGGGATCGGCGAAATCTCGGTTGTGCATGAAATGGCTAGGATTCTGGGCGCCGCGGCGCTGCCCATCGTTTTGATGTGTGTCGGCGCCAATATTCGCGTTCGCGCCATGACCGCTGCTGCCGTGCCGGTCCTGCTTTCCTCGGTCGGAAAATTGGTCATTTTCCCTGTTGTTATCGTCGTCTTGGCGCAGCAGTTCGGGCTATCGGAATTGGAAACCATGGTCGCGGTGCTATTCGGCGCCGTGCCGACGGCATCATCATCCTACACTCTGGCCCGGCAAATGGGCGGCGACGCGCCCTTGATGGCGGCGATCGTTACGATCCAGACCGGGCTCGCCTTTGTTACGCTGCCCGCCACAATGATGCTGGCGCAGCGGTTGATGGGGTGATGTGGGGTTGCGGCAGTGCTGCCCTTAAAACACTCCCGCCTCCAGCCCCGCCGCCATGGCCATGCCAAGTTTTTCGCACTGCTCGGCGAAGTCTTCCTGGAATTCGCCGCGCAGGGTTAGCGGTTCCTGGACGGCCCGCCAGCGCAGACCGGTGGTGATGGTCTCGACGGCGCGGCGAGTGCCTGTGCCGTCCTGGCCGGCGCGAATATAGAGCGCGTAGGGCAGGCCCTGGGTCTCCTCCAGGCAAGGATAGTAACTGCGGTCGAAGAAATCTTTCAGGGCGCCACTCATGTAACCGAGATTTTCGGTCGTGCCGAGGATTAGGGCCTGGGCCGCCAGCACGTCATCGGGGCCGGCATCCAGCGGGGGAAGATGAACCACATCGACGCCGTTGATGTCGGGTGACTTGGCGCCGGCCAGCACCGCATCCAGCAAGGCGCGTGTATTAGGGGACGGCGCGTGGGCGACGACCAAAAGCCGTTTTAGCTGGGTGGAATCAGTCATGAGACCATGGTCGGCGGCTCTGCCGCCGCCGTCAACCGGTTACAGGACCCAATGGTGCTCGTGCCACGAGATGCAGATGAGGAAGTCGCTCAATTTCCTACTCTTCGACGCGAGCGACGCTACCCGACATCTTCAAAGTCCCCGCGGATCGCGACATGCCGACCACCATGCAACCGTCTCCCACATTGAATAACTGCCAATGTTGTAGAACCGTGGACCGACCGGGTTTTATCAGAAGCAAGTCGTCCCTTTTGCCTTCCATGTTGTGGATCACGCCCCGGCCCTTGGGATCGGGTCGGATTTCTAGCTTGGCGGCGCCGGACACATTAAACGTGGATTCACCGCACACGAAGACATGGCGTTCGTGGTGCGAGACACGTTCCATGGCGGCGACGACCTTGGCAAAGTAGATACAGCGTTCTTCCATGTCTTGATGGCTGGATGACGCGCGAATGCCAATCAGCATATTGACCTTGCGGTCTGTCTGTTCCCAGCCGTCGGGAGTCTGGTACTGGGTGACCACGTTACGACAGTTCTTCACTTCCTCGGGCTTGAAGCCCTCGCGAATGGCTCGTTCGGCCAACGCGGCCGCTTCTCCGGCCAGGGCCTTGGCTTTCTTCCTCACGGCCTTCTCCATAGCCTCCATCTCCTCGCTCTTGTATTCGGTGAGGAGCGTATAGCCGTATGCGCCGAGCATCAGGAACAGAATTATTCCGAGCAATGTGTAAAGCCGTTTCATGGGGTTGGGCGCTTTATTAGCCATCGAATGACCTCTCATTATCCCAGATTTGTTTCGGCATGGGCAGACCGACGAAATCCATGTCGGTGAGCGCCCGGTCAGGCTTAATGCCTAGTTTATCCAAGGTCAGCATGAGTTGACGAGTGTGTTGTCCCGAATGCCAGCCGGTTCGCTCCAAGACTTCATGTAGAGTTACGTCGCCATAATAAACCTTACCCGGCTGTTCAAAATCGGTTTCTTGCCCTGCGTTCTCCCACCAGGAGTCTAGCCGTGCCTGGACAGCGGCGCCGTAAGCCAACAGATCGTTTTGAGTTTTGATCTCTGGTGGCAGGATACTGAGCAAAGCCTCGTAAGTGTACGGGGCGGCATGTTCGACATGGTCGAGGAAAACCTCGGGAATGTTGAAGATATGATAGGCCAATTGACGGTACGATCGGGGCCGGCCGGGCAGCATCGTGTCCAACCGGTTCTCAGGGATCTGCCGGGTGAAACGAACCGCGCCGCCCAATATGCCGTTAATGCGCGCCACCAAGTCAACCGGCGCCAGCATGTCGTGACCGGCCCATTCGAATCCGGCGACCCGGGCGACATCTCGGAACACTGCGCCGTTGGCCCAGTCCCTCCCGCGCGCCACGATGGGCACTAGCTTGAGTCCAAAGGCAGCCAGTTCCTCAAACCCTCTTTCATCGTCGAGGACGTTGATGGAGTCGAACTCCATGCCATTGGCAAGCAGGAACTCTTTGGTCTTTAAGCAGCTGGAACAGCCGGGCTGCCAGTAGACCTTAAGCGGTGCCTGGGCGTTGGTCTCGATCATGTCGCTACTTTCCCCAACCTAGCTGCAAAATTAACGGCTCAGTCTGTATCGTTCAATAGGGTATCAACCTTATCCCCGCAACGCGGCTTGAATAGTGGTTTCCAAGGACTGCAGGAAATTCGAGCGGTCGGCATTGGCAAATGCCATCGGTCCGCCCGTGATCTCTCCGGCCTCGCGGAGGTCGGTCATCAGGTTGCGGGTCGCCAACGCCATGCCAATGGAATCCTTGGTAAATATCTTGCCGTTGGGCCGCAGCGCCCAGGCATCCTTCTTGATACAGCGGTCGGCCAGGGGAATATCCTGGGTGACGACGATATCGTTCGCCGCGATACGTTCAACGATCCAATCGTCGGCGGCATCGGCACCTTCGGCGACGACAACAATTTGAACCAGCGGGTTGGCCGGCGGGCGGATACCTCCGTTGCTGACCAGATAGGTCGTCAGGTTGTGACGGGTGGCGACCTTAACGACCTCATCCTTAACCGGGCAGGCATCGGCATCAACAAAGATATCCACCATGATCAGGTTTGCGCGCCACCGTTGACCTGGATGAGTTGGCCGTTGACGAAAGCGCCCGTCTCGGAGGCCAGCATAGAAACCGCTGTTGCCACCTCGTCGGGTTCGCCGAGGCGACCCAGGGGGACTTTAGATTTCATGGCTTCGATATGTGCGGTCATGGCCGGATCGGCATGTTCCGAACGGATCGGCCCTGGCGATACGATGTTGGTGGTGATGCCCTGGGCGCCGAACTCCTTGGCCAGGGCCTTGGTCAGCCCCCAGGCGGCGTGTTTGGCCACCGACACGTGGGCGCGCCCTGAATAGCCGTGGATTGCGTTCATGCCGGCAAAATTGATGATGCGCCCCCAGCCGCGTTCAATCATGCCCGGCAGGCAGGCGCGGGCCAGATGGAAGGCGGCATGCATGTCCACGGCCAGAACCCGGTGCCATTCTTCCTCATCCATCTCAAGAAATCCGCTGGCCGGGCGGATGGCCGCGTTGTTGACGAGGACATCAACCCCGCCGAACCGTTTGTCAGTTTCGGATACGATTCGGCGGCAATCGCCGGCATCGCCTACATCACCCATGACGACGATGGCTTCTGCTCCTGCCGCACCTGACTCGGCGGCAACCACTTCGCAGGCCGCTTGGTCATTGGAGCCGTTGATCGCGACATTGAAGCCATCACCGGCTAGGGTCAACGCAATGGCGCGGCCGATGTTACGGCCCGAGCCGGTGATTAATGCCGTTCGCTTTGTGGCGGCTTCCGATTCAGTCATCTCCCACTCCCCATTTTGCGTTGGATGCTACGGTACCGGCATCTGCAGCTCAACCTGAGTGTCCAACGATGGCGCAGGTTTCCAACATCTTGTGTCGCGGGTTGGCAAAATACGCTATAGTTTGCGCCGGTCTCGCGATTCGCCCAAGTCATCAAGAATGGGCGGGAATTCCGGCTTTGTTGTCTCAGGGTCCGGGTTTCATGGAGGAGCGGCGTGCGGACAAGTTTTGGCGTGGCAGTTATAACAGTCGTGGTGGCTGCCGCGGGAACATTCACCAATCCGGTGCTTGGTGGCGACGGAATTTATGCCACTCTTAGTGCCGGCGGCGCCATCAGCCATGAAATGAGTAACGATGGCCCTTTGCTTAATTTTGATACGGAGCTTGATTCCGGCTACGCGTTTGCGGGCTCGGTAGGCTATCGCTGGGATGAAGGCTGGCGTCTTGAGGTCGAGGCCGGATTCACCGAGTTCGACATTGGCGATATTGTCGTGACCAACGCTGGCGGTACGAACGCAAGCACCGGCACCCAGGCTGGCACCGGTGTCGTCAATATTGAATCCGTCACGGCCAATATGATCATTGAATTGAGCGGCAGCGCCGACTGGCGGCCCTATCTGTTGGGGGGCGCCGGCATGGCGACTGTTGATCAGGCTAACGTCGGGACCAGCGGCGCTGAACTGGTTAATGACGTGACCACAGCCTTCGTCTATCAAATGGGAGTTGGCCTCGATTACCGGATTCACCCCGGGTGGTGGCTGGGGGGCGCCTACAGGTTTATGGGGACGGGGGATATCAATATGGAAGATGCCGGCGGCCAGTCCTTCGAAACGCAGCTGATGGCCCACTATTTCAATCTGCGGGGTACGGTTGATTTCTGACCTTTCACGTGGAGGAACGGAGCAAACCGCTAATTCTTGCTGACAACGTGGCCGGACATGTGGAATGTGCCGGACTTCGACAAGCCGACAACGAGGCACCCGTCACCAACGTTGAATAGCTGCCAGTGATTGAAGACGACGGCTTTGCCCGGGGCGATGGGAATAGCGTTATCCTTGTTGTTTGTCAGGTTCTGAATGGCGCCTTTCCCTTTCGGGTCGGCCCGGATGTAGTACTTTTTGCCGCCGGCGATTTCGAACAGCGACTTGCCGCAGACAAATACGTGACGATTATGATGTGACACGCGCTCCATGGAGGCGACGACCTTGGCAAAGTAGACGCAGCGCTCGTCCATCATCTGTTTGCTGGCGCCCCTGGGAAGGCCGACTAATTCATGTAGTTTGGCGTCCGTCATGACCCAGCCCTGCGGAGTTTCATACTGCCTGACCATGGCCCGGCAATTGTCAAACTCCTCCTTCTTAAAGCCCTCCCTTAACGCGCGCTCGGCCACGCCGGCGGCTTCACTGGCCAGGGCTTTAGCCTGCTTCTTCAAATCCTTTTTCATTTGGGTCATTTCGGTTTCATGGTACTGGAAGGCCACGGTATAGGCATACCAGCCCATCAGTAACACAAGGGGTATTCCCAAGAGGACATACAGCGTCTTCAAGGGCCCCGAGGTCCAGAGACTTTGCGTCTGTTTCTTTTTATTTTTCTTAGCCATGACGACGCTTCAAACCAACTAATTGGCACCCTGCGATTCTGCCGTAGATTTCAATTGGAGGCAATCCTGTGGCGGCAACCAGCGAATATTCCACGACCGTGGCTGGTTCCGAATCGATTTCGCTCATAGAGGTATTTTTGTCCGAAATCGTTACCAGTTCCTTACAGACTCCATCCGGATGTCCGATTTGGCTAAGATGAGCTAAATCAAACAGGTTCGGAGGATAGGTTGCAGGTTCAATTTCTGGGGTGCGGCGACGCCTTCGGTAGCGGTGGCCGGTTCAACACCTGCTTTATGGTAAGCGGCGAGGAATGCCGATTCTTGATCGATTGCGGCGCTTCTTCGATGATCGCCATGCGTCGCTACCAAGTCGATCCCAATTCCATCGGCACGGTTTTCCTGACGCATCTCCACGGTGATCATTTCGGCGGCCTGCCGTTCATGATTCTCGATGCCCAACTCATGAGCAAGCGCAGTGAACCTTTGACCATTGTCGGTCCGGAATCGACGGAAAAGCGCCTGCATGAAGCGATGGAGGTTCTATTCCCCGGCTCCTCGGGAATAGCGTGGCGGTTCGAACTGAACATTGAGGAGTTTCGTGGTGAAAAACCGTGGCGACGAGACCCGTTTACGGTTTCGCCATACCGGGTAAAGCACGACTGCGGCGCACCACCCTATGCGCTCCGTATTGAATGCGAGGGCCGGACCATCACCTATACCGGCGATACTGAGTGGGTCGAGGCCCTTGTTCCGGCCGCTCACGAGGCGGATTTGTTCATTGCCGAAGCATATTTCTCCGACAAGAAAGTAAAGTTTCACTTGGATTTGGAAACTTTGGTCGGGCGCTTGGGCGAGATTCGGCCGAAACGTTTGGTCCTCACTCACATGAGTCCGGAAATGCTGGAGCAGCTATCCGGCATTCGCCATGAGACCGCTGAGGATGGCCTGACTCTCGAAATTTGAGGCGTATAGTTCAGATTTTGCGCGCCAGGGTGACGCCGTCACCGATTGGAACCATGCTGATATCAACTCGCGAATCCCGACCAAGTTTTCTATTCAACGCCCGGATCGCTTCGGTATCGTCGGAGGTGTCGCGCGGGTTGATGACGTCGCCGCCCCAAAGGACATTGTCGATGGCAATCAGGCCGCCGGTGCGGATGAGGTCGAGCGCCCGCTCGAAGTAGTTTTCATAGTTGCTCTTGTCGGCGTCGATAAAGGCGAAATCGAAACTGCCGCTTTGACCGTCTGCGATCAATTGATCGAGGGTATCCACGGCAGGTCCGATCCGCAGATCGATATTTCCGTCAACCCCGGCCTCGCGCCAGTAACGTCGGGCAACGGCGGTATACTCTTCGCTGATATCGCAGGCCACCAGTTCTCCATCATCGGGCAGGGCGCGGGCGACGGCGAGGGACGAGTAACCGGTGAATGTACCGACTTCCAGGACCCGCCGGACCTGCATGACGGTGACAAGAAGGGCCATGAACTGACCCTGCTCCGGCGCAATCTGCATGTTGTGATTTGGAAGTTCCGCCGTTTCCACCCGCAACCGCGCGAGAATTTCCGGCTCACGCAGAGCGACTTCGTGCATGTATTCGTAGAGAGCGTCGGTGACCTGAATGGTTTGGTTGGACATGGTGCCTGCCTATTGAATGAGATCGGGTTCGGTCGGTTCATCCTCGTCGTCTTCATCGTCCGTGGGGGCCGGCGCCGGCCCCGCCTGATGGTGAACCATCCGCCAAGTCTTTCCTTCGCGTACAAAGATATTGGTAGCGATCAGAAAGTCCTGCTCCAGGATTTCGTGACAAATGACGTAAGCGATGTCGCCAAGTACATGGGCTTCAGGATATTCACAAGAAATGTTGGGTGGCATGGGGCCGGAAAGGATGGCGCGCCAGCTTGCCATGACCTCATCGCGGCCGGTGATCGGCGGCCAGCCGGGATGAATGCAGGTCACCGGTGTTTGTTCCGCCCAGGCTTCGTCCATGGCATCCAGATCCTTACCGGCGAAAGCCAGGTAAAAGGCATCGTTGGCGAATATTACAGCGACGTGATCGGACATGCCTTCCCATCCCTACAGGACACACAAGCGGCCAACAAAAGGCCAATAGCGATTTTTAAACCCCCGGGCACGTTTGGCAACCTCGGCGTGGACTTGACGTCTACCGGAGAAATGCCGGTTCAACGTTTCTTGTGATACTATTTTCGACCAGTAGCAGATCTGAGCAATCTCCGGGGGGTCTTAGAAAATGTCGGTAAACAATACTTCCGAAGAAGATACCGCACTTTCTGCCAACGCCTTGTGCCAGCAATGTGGGCTTTGCTGCAACGGCGTTCTGTTTTCCGTCGTGAAGGTCGATAAAAGTGAAACCAAAGGCCTTCAAGAAGTTGGGCTGCGGGTCTATGAAAAAACAAAGGATAAGTTTGTGTTTGATCAACCGTGTTCTCTTCTCCGCGGCAATTCCTGCTCGGGATATTCATCTCGGCCTGATAAGTGCCGCACCTATCATTGTAGATTACAAAGGAAGGTAATGAATGGAAGTGTTGCGCTGGAAGATGGTCTGGAAATCGTTTCCGCAGTTAAGGAGAAAGTTGATTTGTTGTCTCAGAAAGTAAAATTTGCTTCAGAAAAAGAAGAAAATAGCTACAATTTTAGTAATTTCTTATATTCTTACTGTAAAAGAGCGGAATCTATTATAAAAAATGGAAAACTCCCTCCGTCGGACAAAGAATATATCAGTAAGATTTTTGAATATACGAAATTGGTCGATCGGCATTTTGAGAAAACCGATCTTCTCACCAAATTTGCCGCCCTGATCCAGAATTTTCAAGCGGAAGAGCCTTCGGAAAATTCCTAATAGTCGAAGAATTAGCGAGGCTGCGGTTCTCCATCGAATGTCTAAGCGCACCTGACTGATCTTAAATGGCGAAAAGTTCGAAAATAAATGACTTTGGCCGTGCCACGGCCTACGCATGATCCAACGCAATCAATTGAAATGCCGGTTCCCTACCGGCGCCGGCAAGAGCGAGGATGATTATGGCTGAAGTTAACCAGGATGGCGGCAGCGAACAACAAGGCCCCGATGACCAGCAGGTGCTTGACGATCTGACGGTTCTCACCGGTGACGGCACAGACTCCGGGCAGGATGACGACGTCGATCAACAGACCGCCAGTGGTGATGATGACTGGGTTGAGCCGGATGCTTCGCAAACCGTGGCCACTATCCATACCGGCAGCCAGCAGACCGATGCGCAAATCATCGACGATTTGGCAACCGACGCCAGCAGCGCGGCCGCCGAGAGTGAAGACGATGAAGATGGTGGCGGGTCTTCGACTGCTGCTGCGGCTGATCAGCTAATCGATAGCCAAGATGATACCGACGATACGGAGAGTGCAGACGATAGTGCGGCGCAAGGGGCGGCGGGCGGATCGGATGGCGAATTAGCCGCGGGCACGGACGGTGGAACCGATCAGACCGGGGACGAGCAGGGCGCCGGCACGGAAGACGAAGATGAAGATGAAGATGAAGATGAAGAGGCTTCAGCCTCAGGCGATGGTGACGACGACTCCGGAACGGAATTCGGCGACACGGAAGCGGTCGACCCGGCTGCGGCGGCGGCCGGCGAAGCGGGCGCCACCGAAGGCGGCGCGGAGACGGCGGCCGCAGAAGACGGCGCGGCCGGCGATGATGATGCGGGTACCGATGACGATGATGATAACCCGGAGGATGAGTTTCAAGCCGAGGATGAGCCGGAAGACGACGTCGGCGAAACAGCGGATACCCCTGATCTTGAGACGACGGCCGCATCAGGCACGGAAGACACGGCCATTGCCCTGGATATTGATGCCAGCTTGGTCGATACAGACGGTTCCGAGAGTCTGAGCATCGTTGTTTCCGATGTACCCACGGGTGCCACCTTGTCCGCCGGTACGGACAACGGCGATGGTACCTGGACCCTGAGCGCCGGTGACCTTGAAGGTCTGACGGTCACGCCGCCGGCTGATTCCAGCGACGACTTCCAATTGACGGTCACCGCCACTTCAACGGAAGCCAGTAGCGGCGATACGGCGACGGCAAGCGGTGTGCTGGACGTCAATGTTACCGGCGATGCCGATGCTCCCGACCTCACGACCACGGACGCATCGGGCACCGAGGACACGGCTATTGCCTTGGACATTGATACCGGCCTCACCGACACGGACGGCTCCGAAAGCCTGAGCGTGGTGATCTCCGGCGTTCCTACAGGGGCGTCTCTTTCGGCCGGCACCGACAACGGTGACGGCACCTGGACCCTGAGCGCCGGCGATCTCGACGGTTTAACCGTGACTCCGCCGACGGATTCCAGCGACGATTTCCAATTGAGTGTCACCGCCACTTCGACTGAAGCCGACGGCGACTCGGCGACATCCGCCGGCACGATTGATGTTGCCGTGGCCGGAGATGTGGACGCACCAACGCTCAGCGTTAACGATGTGTCGGGAACCGAGGATACGGCAATTTCGCTCGATATCACGGCTGGTTTGACCGATAGCTCCGAAGTGCTGAGTGTGACTGTTTCCGGCGTACCGAGTGGCGCATCTCTGTCAGCCGGTACCGACAATGGCGACGGCACCTGGACTCTCGAAGCGGGTGACTTGAGCGGTTTGACCATCACCCCGCCGGCAGATTCCGACGCCGACTTTACGCTGTCTGTGACCGCTACCTCTACGGATGGTGCCGATTCGACAAGTACATCTGGCACGATGGACGTGTCTGTGGCGGCCGATGCCGATGCGCCGACGTTGAGCGTCAGCGATGCTTCCGGAACCGAGGACACGGCCATCTCTCTGGACATCAGCGCCGGCTTGACCGACAGCTCCGAAGTTCTGAGCGTAACCGTTTCCGGCGTGCCCTCGGGCGCGTCTCTGTCCGCTGGCACGGACAACGGCGATGGCTCGTGGACACTGGAAGCCGGGGACCTGAGTGGACTCACTGTCACCCCGCCCACCGACTCGAGCATCGATTTTACGCTCTCGGTGACCGCCACCTCCACGGACGGTGCTGATACGGCGACCACAACCGGCACCATGGATGTGTCCGTGGCCGGCGATGCGGATGCACCAATCCTTAGTGTCAATGATGCCTCCGGGACCGAGGACACGGCCATTTCCCTCAATACCGTGGCTTGGGCGACGGATAGTTCCGAAGTTGTAAGCGTAACCATTTCCGGAGTTCCTTCGGGAGCGTCTCTCTCCGCCGGCACCGACAACGGTGACGGTTCGTGGACGCTTAGCACCTCGGATCTGAGCGGTTTGACGGTTACACCGCCCGCCGATTCCAGCGATGATTTCACACTGTCGGTGACGGCGACTTCGACGGACGGTTCCGATACGGCGACCACGTCGGGCACCATTGATGTCTCAGTGGCCGCCGATGCAGACGCGCCGACGCTCACCGTTAGCGACGCGTCCGGCACCGAAGACACGGCCATTTCCCTTGATATCAGCTCCGGCCTGACCGACAGCTCGGAAGTTCTTAGCGTTACCATCTCCGGCGTTCCGTCGGGTGCATCCCTCTCGGCAGGTACCGACAACGGCGACGGCACGTGGACGCTTGAGTCCGGCGACCTTAGCGGCCTGACCGTTACGCCGCCGACAGATTCCGACGTCGACTTCACCTTGTCGGTAACCGCCACCTCGACGGACGGTTCCGACACGGCGACCACGTCGGGTACCATTGATGTCTCAGTGGCCGCCGATGCAGACGCGCCGACGCTCACCGTTAGCGACGCGTCCGGCACCGAAGACACGGCCATTTCCCTTGATATCAGCTCCGGCCTGACCGACAGCTCGGAAGTTCTCAGCGTTACCATCTCCGGCGTTCCGTCGGGTGCATCCCTCTCGGCAGGTACCGACAACGGCGACGGCACGTGGACGCTTGAGTCCGGCGACCTTAGCGGCCTGACCGTTACACCGCCGGCAGATTCCGACGTCGACTTCACCTTGTCGGTGACCGCCACCTCGACGGATGGTTCCGACACGGCGACGACCAGCGGCACCATTGACGTCTCCGTGGCCGCCGATGCCGATGCGCCGACCCTGAGTGTCAGCGATGCCTCCGGCACCGAGGATATGGGCATTCCGCTGGATATCAGCGCCGGCCTAACGGATAGTTCGGAAGTCCTGAGCGTCACCGTTTCCGGTGTTCCTTCGGGCGCTACCTTATCCGCGGGTACGGATAACGGCGACGGGACTTGGACATTGGAGTCCGGCGACCTGAGCGGCCTGACCATTGTCCCGCCGTCGGATTCCGACGCCGACTTTACGCTCTCGGTGAGCGCCACATCGACGGACGGTTCCGATACGGCAACCACGTCCGGCACTATTGATGTGTCCGTTGATGCCCATGCCGACGCGGCGACGCTGAGCGCGTCACTGGGCAGTGCTGAAGCCGAATCCGTCGCCGGGGATGATATCGACGGCGGCAAAGGGGATGATTCGCTCTCCGGCACCTCTGGCAACGATTATATCGACGGCGGTAAAGATACGGATACTCTCACCCTGAGTGGTAGCCAATCCGAATACTCCATCACACAGAACGCCAGTGGCGAATATGTCATCGAAGATCTGGTGGCGGGACGCGACGGTGTCGACATCGTCAAGAACGTGGAGAGTTTCGAATTCAGCGACGGCACCACCGCGGCAAGCGATCTCGTCCTCGACGGAACAGCCGGGGATAGTATTAAGGGCGCCAAAGGCTCGTCGGATGATTCGCTTTCCGGCACCACCGGCAACGATGAGATCGACGGCGGTAAAGGTTCGGATACGCTCGTTCTGGACGGCGACCGGGGCGAGTATTCCATCACCCAGAACGCCAGTGGCGAATATGTCATCAAGGATTTGTTTGGCGACGGCGGCACCGACATTGTCAAGAACGTGGAGAGCTTCGAATTCAATGACGGCACCGAGCCGGCGTCCAACCTGCTCGCTACCAATCCCACCACTTTCGCGCTCGACATTACAGCCTCGCTGAATGATGCGGACGGCTCGGAGAGCCTGTCGATCACCATTGACGGTGTACCGTCAGACGTTACGCTGTCGGCCGGCACGGATAATGGCGACGGTACATGGACCCTTGAATCGGGCGATCTCGAAGGGTTGACCATGCTGGTTCCGGACAGCAACGACGACTTTCTGCTGAACGTCACGGCCACCTCGACCGATGGATCAAGCACGACCGACACCGTCGGACTTATTGAGGTCGACAATGACGGCGGCGGCTTCAGTACCGGCATCGAAGGCACTTCGGGTGATGATACCCTGAGCGGCACCAGCGGCGACGACGTCATGCTCGGCGGCGACGGTGCGGACGACATCAGCGGCGGCGCCGGTGACGATACGCTCATGGGTGGCGCCGGTGACGATACCTTGGATGGCGGCGCCGGTAGCGACATCATTGATGCGGGTGCCGGTAACGATACCATCGACGGCAGCGCCGGCGACGATCATGTCATGGGCGGTGACGGCGATGATCTGTTCATCTTCGGATCCGGCGACGGCAGCGACCATTTCGCCGGCGGCGACGGCTGGTCCGACTCGGTTCAGATCGAGGGCGTCAGCGGCGGGCCCGATGACGCCGCGGGCTGGACACTTCAGGTCGAAGGCGATACCGGCTACACCGAGACCGAGAACGGCCTCGAGTTTGATGCCGAAGCTTCTGGCGTTATCACTTTGGCCGACGGCAGCGAGCTTACGTTCGACGGTGTCGAGAAGCTGGAGTGGTAGGCTGCCCTGCCGTTTTCGGCAGCGCTTCCAACCGCCTCTGTCCTTCGCCGGTGTGATCGGTTAGGTTCGCCGCATGTCGGCGGATGCGATCTATCATATGTGCAGGCGTGACGAGTGGGAAGCGGCATTGGTAGCCGGTTCCTACCCCGGCTCCTCCCAGGATCAAGCCGACGGATTCATACATTTCTCAACAGCTTCCCAGGTTCGCGAAAGCGCCGCGCGCCACCGAGCCGGACAGGATGGCCTGATTCTACTGAGTGTTGATCCCGAGCCATTGGGCGAGGCTTTGAAGTGGGAAGCCTCGCGGGGCGGTCAGTTGTTTCCACATCTCTACTGCGCCCTGCCGGTGAGCGCTGTGCGCCGCCATGATCCCTTGCCGATGGGAACGGACGGATCGCACATGTTTCCGGAGCACGTGGATGGCTGATTTGTTTACCTTGGCCGGCCCTCTGCTGCGGTGCCTTGATCCGGAGACCGCCCACGGGTTGGCCATCACCGCACTTAAGTGCGGATTAGTGCCCGGGGGCGGGCCGGTGTCCGATCCAGTCCTCAAAGTGTCCCTCTGGGGTCGGGAATTCGCCAATCCCTTGGGACTGGCCGCGGGATTTGATAAGAACGGTGACGTGCCTGACGCCATGCTCAAGCAGGGTTTCGGTTTTGTTGAGATCGGCAGCGTCACGCCGCGCCCCCAGGATGGCAATCCGCGTCCCCGGTTATTCCGCCTGAGCCGCGAGCGGGCGGTGATCAACCGCATGGGTTTCAACAATCATGGTCAGGAAGTAGTAGCCGAAAGGTTGGCCGGACGGGCCAATCTGACTGGCGGGCACGTCGGTATCAACATCGGCAAGAACAAGGACACCACTGATCCGGTCTCCGACTATGTGGCTGGCGCCGCGGCTTTGGCCGGATTGGCTGACTATCTGGTGATCAATGTCTCGTCGCCCAACACGCCGGGGCTCCGGGCGTTGCAGGGCAAGGAGCCCCTTGCACAACTCATCGCCGCTGTCCGCGAGGCGGTTGACGGTTTGGGGCTTGAGAGGCCGCCGCCGGTCCTGATCAAGGTCGCTCCCGACCTCACTGACGAGGATAAGCACGACATCGCCGAGGTTGTTACGAAAGGCAGTGTCGACGGCCTGATCGCCACCAACACCACCATTGAGCGTCCCTCGGGCCTCAGCGATCCGGCGCGTCGCGAGGAGGGTGGCCTGAGCGGCAATCCTCTGTTCGAACCATCAACGCGGGTGCTGTCAGAGTTTTATGAATTGACCGGCGGCAAGCTGCCGTTGGTCGGCGTTGGCGGGGTGAGTAGCGGCGCCGACGCCTATGCCAAAATTCGCGCCGGCGCTTCCTTGGTCCAACTCTACAGCGCCCTGGTGTTCCACGGTCCGGGATTGGTCCGGCGCATTAATCGGGAACTGGCCGAATTGCTCAAGGCTGACGGCTTCACATCCGTCGCCAATGCGGTGGGCGCCGATCACCGCTAATCCGAGATGATGCGCCGGTCCTCGGTAATCCCGAAACGCTTTTGCAGCACGGTAAAGACCACCGGGGCTGCTAACACCATGAACATGACGCGCAACAGATGGTGCGTGGAAACCATGGCCGGGTCGATGCTCATGGCCAGACTGATCAAGGTCATCTCAGCTAATCCACCTGGCGCGAACGCCAGCCACAGGGCGCGAAAGGGCATTCCCGTTAGCCCTTCCAGGGCAATAGCCGTGACCGCGGCCAGGGTCAGCATAAACAAGGTCGAAGCAATGGCTGCCGCAAGCACCCGAAATACCGCGAACACCGAAACACCGACGAACCGTGCGCCGATACCGGCGCCGATAACCAATTGCGCAAGGTTGACGATTTCGACCGGCGGTTTGGCCGCCGAGACGCCGGCTAAGTGAATGGCGGCGCTGAGCAACATGGGGCCCAACAAATGCGCCGACGGTACGCGCAACAGGCGCGCAACGGGATAACCGACCACAGCACAGGCCAGCAGGACGACGGCATCCAGGGGGGCGATATCCATAACGCTTCCCAGGGCCGCCAAGCCGCCCGGCTCATAACCCTGAAACCAGCGGAACCAAAACGGAATAACGAGCACCGTGAGCAAGACCCGGACGCTGTGGGTAAGGGAGATTGTGCGTTCGTCGCCGCCCATGTCGCCGCCGATCACCACCATGGTCGCCAATCCGCCCGGCGTCGCCGAGAAATAGGACGTGACAGCGCCGAAGCCCATGGCCCGGTAGAAGAACAATCCGACGCAGGTGGCGACAATAACGACAAATACGATCATGACTGCCAGACTCGGGATCCAGCGGCCGGCGCCGGACATGGCGTCGGGGGTGAAGGCGCTGCCGAGCATGACGCCGAGGACAGGAATCACGACCGTACGCAGCCGCCGCGATCCCTTGAGCGGTGCCCCGGCGAGAGCCGCCGTGGTGGTGAAAATCATGGCCCCGATCATCCAGGCCAAGGGCATGCGCCACTGATCGAAAATCCAACCGCCCGCGGCGCCCAGCAACAGCGTCAGCAGGATTGGAATTACAACGGGGGGCGACAATGCCTTCGGAAAATGCAAATCGGGGATTTCTTAGTCCTAGGGCTGGAACTGTTCCTTGATGATACGTTCTTCGAGGTTGTGCTCGTTGTCGAACAAAACCGTCAATGACACGCTGCGGTCCTCGCGCACTTGTACCTTAGAGACGTCGCGGACTTCGGTGTAGTCAGCAACGGCGCTGACCGGCCGGACGTGCGGGTCGATAACCTCGAACCCGACGCTGGCGGTTCCCGGGAGCAGGGCGCCACGCCAGCGGCGCGGCCTGAATGCACTGATCGGTGTCAGGGCAAGGACGCCCGCACCAACCGGTATGATCGGTCCCGATGCCGACAGATTGTAGGCGGTGCTGCCGGCTGGAGTTGCTAGTAGAATTCCGTCGCACACCAACTCACTCATGCGCTCGATGCCGTCGACGGAGATTTTCAATTTGGCGGCACGGCGTTCCTGACGCAGCAGCGAGACTTCATTGATGGCCAAGGCATCTTTCTCGTTGCCGTCCTTGTCGGTGGTGGTCATCCTTAGCGGATAGAACACACTGGCTTCCGCCTGGTCCAGGCGCTCAAGAAGTCCATTCTCCTGGTAGGTATTCATCAGGAATCCAACAGAGCCACGGTTCATGCCGTAGATAGGCGTCCCCAGGTCCATATAGCGGTGCAAGCTCTCCAGCATGAAGCCGTCACCGCCCAGCGCGACAATTACGTCGGCACCTTCCGGTGATACGGTGTCATAGTGTCCGCTCAAGGTTTCAGCGGCCCGTTCGGCTTCGTCCAAATCGGCGGCAACAATGGCGATAGATTTTTCAGTCATGGCGGGACGGCTGTCAGCAATTTCCTTGCGCTGGAAGTAATTGAGCTCGCGCGCAACCTAGCGCGGATCGGTCGATGACGAAAGTCGCGATGGCTGAATGGCCGGCAGAATAACTTTTTCCTTTTAAACCAAAGCAATATATTGCAACATACAATGGTATGATTGCTGGACGTTACAATAATCGAGGATTCCATGGCAGAAGATAAACGTACCCGCAAGCGGGTCAGTGTTACAAAATCGGCGTATGCAAAGAATGATCTAAAGTCCTGCATCGGCGAATTGGAAGATGTTTCCGCCAGCGGCGCTCTGGTCCGGTTTCTGGAGCCACTAAAAGCCGGCGACCCGAAGTTTGCCGAGGGCGAAGGTATCGACATCCTGATCAAGCAAATGACTGGTTTGTCCGGTTGGGTCGTGCGCGCCTCCGACACGGAGGTCGCCGTTGAATTCGCCCATGATAAAGAGGGTGAGGAGCGCCTGATCGCGGAAATTATGAAGGCCCAGATTTAGGGCGTACTGGATCGCTGCCGCGCAATAACTCGAGCTTGGCCGTTGTCGTGGTATACTCTCGTTCATGCGGCCCAATTCACGTTTTGTCACAGCTACAGTGTGCGCGTTCGGTATTGCCGTTGCGGCGCTTTGGGCGACCTCATCCAGGGCTGCCGATACCACGGCCGATTGCGGCCGGTTTTTCCTCAAGACAAATAAAACGACGGGGGAGAAAGAGTGCGTGAACAAGTTTCGCGGCAAGAAAAAGGCCAAAGAAGGAATCCGCGCCCGGGTGCGTGAAGTTGACCGAGCGCTGGCGGAAGTCGACCGAATTCTAGGGCAGGAAAGTGTGACCACGACTGACCGGGACAGAATTCAGAAATTGCTCGAGTTGAGCCGCGCCAAAATCGAGGAAATTCGTCAAAGAAGCCGCCAGCTGAGCCAGCAGCAGCAAGCCTTCCGACGCCAGTTGCTGAGCCAGGAACTGCAGCGTGTCCGTGCACAAGAACAGCAGGCACAACAGTTTTTCCGCTCACAGCAAAGTAGATCACAGCGCCTGCTCGGAGAGCAGCGGTCGAGGCTGCGGAGCAACGCCGCCAGCCAGTAACTCGTAGCGAGTTCACCCATCCCGAGACAATTGTAGGTAAGTCCTTGATATTAACGGGTCTTTACAAGCTGGTTACAGCCTGTTCGCACGCCAGTTACATGACCCTGTTAACTAGTCAGGGTACCCGGAGGCTGGCGAGGCCCTGGCGGAAGGAAATGGCATGCGAAGCTATAACCTATCTAAGCTCAACATTTTGGTGCTGGAGAAGCATCTTTTGATCCAGCGCCTGTTTCGCGACGTGTTGCGCGAGTTCAATGTCGGTGAGGTGGAAACGACAATGGATCAAAAATACGCGGTCAGCATGCTGGGCGAGTTCAAGCCCGATGTCATCTTTTGCGATTGGTCCGACGGTCTCGACGGCAACACGTTTCTCGAGCAGGTGCGTGGCGGCGTTGCCTCGCCGAACCCATATGTTCCCGTGATCATGGTGACCGCATATGCCGAGCACCGGCACGTGTGCTGGGCGCGCGATTCCGGGACGACCGAGTATTTGATCAAACCGATATCGGCGCGGACAATTTACGGGCGGATTTGCGCCGTTATCGAGAATCACCGCCAGTTCATTAAATGCGGCAACTTTTTCGGACCGGACCGCCGTCGCCGCAATCGTGACATCGGCGGCCCTGACCGCCGTATGCCGCAGTTGACCAACTTCACCGGCATGCCAGCAGCGACTGGGCTTCACGTAAGTTAGGCGCGGATTGGCATCCGCAAAACGAATGCGCCCCGGCTATTCGTAGTTGGTGCCACAGTAGACTTGTTTCTCGGAGCTGCTGAACTCGCGATATTCCTGGAACATCTTGGGCCGATTTGCCTTTGGCGTGCATTTGACGGAAAACGCAAAGTAATCCTGCGTGATCGTGTTGGCCTCCTCGAAAATTTTTCCGAGTTTTCGCATCCACGATTTTCCGGCATCCGTCTCGTAGACAGCTATCATCGATTTGATTTCCGGCGCCGACATGTCATTTTGGACAAGTCGCGAGAGTTCGACCCTCAGCCGTTTTTCAAGAAAGTTCTTCCGCAGGAAGGCCTCAGCCTCCTCGTTGGCGGCCTCGGTGCCGCCGGCAAACTTTATGTTGAGATCCCACATGGCGACAAAACGGTCGGCCAACTGGCGTTTCTCTTGGTCCACTACGATCTCCGCTCCGATCGCGGTGCCGACGACCATCGGCAGTAGGAGTGTAAGAACAACACCTATCGCGCAGGGAAATTTCATATCAGATGCTCCAGTTCGACTACCGATGAAGAGTGCCATACTTCACGTTCCTTTGAAATTCGGACTTAAGGAAGTGAGCAAGATTAGCGAACCTGTACAGTCATCGGGTTGCACCAAAGCTGGCTCTTGAGTCGCTGAACCTTCCGGCAAAGACGCGCAGCGGCGTCCCGAGACTCCAGGCCACTGGCGTATAAATTGTGGATTGTAAGCTTGTCTGCGCTCAGTTCCTGTTTCTCAATTGCCGGACTCAACCCTTCCAGGTCGCCGGCGATAACTTCGAGCAACGAGGCCCAGGCAGCGTTCGCGTCTTCGGCAGTGGCAAACGATGTGAGCAGCATACGCAGTGTCTTGATTTCGCTCGACTTGCTCGCCAATACGAAGTCCATCCCGCTCAAGATGGTTCCTTCGCCGTTGATCTTAATCTCGCGGATCGGTGGTTGTGCGACTTTGATGCGTTTCACCTGTTCCGGATCGATCCGCAATGAGTAGGTTCCGGGCAAGACGGAGCCGAGCAGATAGAATCCATCGAACGCACTCTTTGTTTCCTTTACGACGTGGCCTTCCTCGTCAACCAGTTGGACGACAGCTTCTGAAACTTCCCGCGCCCAATCGCCGGACTGCATGTAGACAATACCGTCAACTTCACCGGACGTGACGATCGGAAAGTCCACGTGCCCAGTTGTTCCGGGCCGCAACACGACTGATACGCCCGACGGCTGCGCCACCCAGTAGGGGTCCTCCAAGGTTGCGGTGGCAATTTCAAACTGGACCGGCTTGTAAGTATCAATTCCGGTGACGAAGGCCATGCCGTTTTCGCCTGTGGACGCCTGCAACTCTGTTCCGTTCGCGTTGAATCCGACCCCTTCGAGCGGTTCATCACCGTCATCGAAGACGCCATTGAAGTTCTGATCGAGAAAAACGCGTGTTGTCATGGCGGCGCTTTCTGCCAGTCGCGCCGAATAAACTCCGAATTCACCTGATTGTGGATCCCGTGCGGTTGAAAACGACATGGTCATGCGGGCGTTGAACTCCTCCGCCGAGTCGTACTCTAGATTGAGCCCAAGCGCGACCGGACCGAGCACGCCATTTATACCGGCGGTATATGCGGTCAGGCCATCTTCTGTAAGATCCTTGCTGATGCCGGCTTCGGCACCATAAACGGCGTTAATTCTCCAATCGGCGTTCACTGAGCTGTTGGTAAGCCCACCCAGCGGCGCGATTCCATAGTTGAGTTGCCCGCGGATTTTCACATCGGCGACACGACCGCCGACCAGCAGAGAACCATCGACACCCGTGCTCCTGCTGCCTTCCGCTTTGTCCAATTGGTAGTTGAGCGAGTGGGTAACCGAAGCGGGGCCGAGTGCAGCGGACATTCGATTGCTAATGTTGGTCGCCGTATCACCTGACTCCTGCTGAATGTGATTTGCAGTGACACTGAATGGGATGTGAGTGATATCCAGTATGGGAAAATTTCCGTCCAAGCGGAAATCTGTTTGGTGGGTCAAAGGATCGCTGGATTCAGTAAACTGTTCACTGACAAAATCGTACAGCCGGTCATGTTCGATGGTGACATTGAACCCCGCGATCGAAGTTTGGGCCGCGACTTTGACGGCGACCCCTTCACTTAAGTCACGAACGAGATCCAAGCGACCGAAGATGTCGCCAAGTACGGCGCGGGCGCCCAAGCCGGCATAAATGTTGTGGCCGCCTTGACTCGGAATGCTAACCAGATTGCCGGCGAGTGAGATGTTGCGGGTCAAACCGGTTTCAAATTCAGCGAAATATCGTGATTTCCCCTGAAATTCAGCGTCGCTGACATCATCGACATCACCGAGTAGGAGTTGACGCTCCTGTTGGTTGGCGGAGATTCTGTAGTGAAATTCTGAAGGCTTGACCTGGTCCGGTCCGACGCGAATTTGTTCGACCTTTTCCCGGACCTGTCCCTGCGGACCATAAAACACCAGGCGCAGAACATTAACGCCGAAGAGGAGCGGCACGTCCTCGAACACGTAGCGGCCATCGCTCCGAGAAGTTTGGAAATCCAACAAGACCTCATTTCGATGTAGTTCGACCTCCCACCCGACCGGCAGGTCGCCGTTCAAGGTGATGCGGTCAAATTCGGTTGGCTGATCGACGGGAAAGTTGGAGATGGTGGCGCCACGTCCCAGCTTGGTACTGGAGATGAGAGGCACTTGCGGCGTGAAAATATCGCCGAAAGCGATCTCGGAAGCCTTGGCCGGTCCCAATAGATCCCCTTTGACATCCTTGCGGCCGAGCTTAAGGCGCGCCTGAGTGAGTTTGTCCTGGTCAGTGGAAGCGATAAAAAACTCGGCATTCATATTGGCGACATCTGCCGTCGCTGTGGTGTTTTGAACCAATCCCTGGGTCGTGTTAGTGCCGCTGCGCTGAAATGAATACTCTAGGCTCGTGTCCGTCATCGGCCAGCTGAGCATTTGATAGGGATGATCCATCTCAGCATAGGTCCGTGCCTTTCGTCGCCCGCTCATCAAGCGTTCGCGGCGTTCATTTCTGGCAAGTATTTGCTCGACCGGCAGCGGCTCTCGGGATTCAAGGGAAACGATCAAGTTGGCAAGATCAAACTGGATGTCGAGAGGAAACCATTTAGCCAGCAACCTCACGTCGACATAGATATCCTCGTCGACAACGCTGACCAATGATCGGTTAAACTGCGCCCGTTTGCCCGCAATCACCACCTCACCATTATTGACGTCTAGGGAAAACAACTGGTTCTCACGTAGAAACCATCCGTTTGCCCGCCTGCCTTCGACATCAACGTCGATCGGAAAATCCAACGTTGCCGACAACTCGGCCAATGGCAAAACAACACTGCCATAGTTGAAGTAGGCCGGCATTGCCTCGGCGAGGACATAGGGCGGAAGTTCGATTTTCAGGATCAGTAGATTATCGACCGACGGCACCGAATCCGCACTGGCTTCGTCATACTGCCGAAGTTCCTGCCGGTCACTGATTTCGCTGCGCGCATGACCCGTGGGAGCGGCAACAAAGAGCAAGAAAGCGAGTAAGTAATAAAGCTTACGCATTACTGACACGGCACTGGACGGAAGATATAGGGTAAACTACTGAATTTGATCTGATGGCGGCATTGGAATACTGAACTCCCGCTGCAAGAGCGGCGAGTCCGCTAAACAGCGAATTCGAAACCTGACCTTTCCAAAACCAAGAAAGGCGGATAGAAGCAATTGATATTAAACGATTAAACACAATACTCGTGACTCTGGCTGTGAATTCAAGCTGATGTGCTTCTGTTTGTGCGGAAGACGATCTTCTAATCGCCGACTATTTGTTTGTATGGCCTATATTCCTTACAGCAACCTGAATTAGAGGGGTAATTTTAACACGCTTTAATACTGTGTATATATGGTATTCATAGACCATTAATACTTATTTATATTTCAATAATTAGAGAACAATTATTTACAATTAATTCAGAACAAATATTAAATCTGTAAGGTTCAGTTAAGTTTACGACTATATCTATTCAGGTCTGGCACGAGGTGCCAAATGGTTTTTAGATTTTGACAAACAGCAACTGAAGATAAGGATCAGAAACATGACCACGTTTAATTATGGAAAAACTATTGCTCTTGCCTCCGCGGCGGCAGGCCTGTTGGTACTTTCGGCTGTTTCGGCCGAGGCGGCGGACGCCACCGCCGGTGCCGGCGCAACCGTGACAGCGCCGATCGCCATCTCGCAAACAGCAGCACTGGAATTCGGTAGCGTTGCTTCGCAGGCCGGGGCCGCGGGTACAGTCGTCATCGACACCGCCGGCAACCGCTCGTCTGGCGATGTTGATCTTTTGAGTGGCGCCAACCCGGCGGCCGGTGCGTTCGCGGTGACCGGGACGGGTAATACCGCATTTGGCGTCGTCTTGCCCACAACGCCGGTTACGCTTAACTCCGGCGCCGATACAATTTCAGTTGGCAGCTTTGTCTCCAGTGTTGGCGCATCGTCGGCATTGAGCAGTGGTAACGGCAGTTTCACCGTCGGCGCCAGCTTGAACCTGGGTGCCGCTCAAGCGACCGGAACATATTCCGGGAGCTATACGGTGACCGTCGCCTACGAATAGGGCCAATCTGGTCTGGCCTTTGATTCAGAACGGAAGGTTCCAGCGCTCTGAAAGGAGCGCTGGCCTTACGTTTTGATCGGAGTTCGATTGGAGTCACGATGAACGCCTGTCAAGGCATCTTGAAGTGTACAACGCTCTTCGCCGCTGGATTGGTTGGCGGGGTTTGGCTTTTTTGTGCACCGACACCGGCCGAGAGTGCCGTCGACGTCACGGCGGCAGTGGGCGTTACGGTCGCGGTACCCGCCACGGTGACCGGGGATGACTTCCTTACGTTGGTAATCCCGACCCGGGTTCCGGATGCACTGCCCCCGGCTCCACCCGAGGAGTCAGTTACCGAGTCGGAACAGTCGGGCGTAGAGAGCGAGTTTTCTTTTGGACCGAGCCAGGTCGAAGGACTGGGCGCTGCGGTCGCCGTTGCTGGTGTCGCCAATCAGACCTTTTCAATTACGCTGCCGGGGCAGACTAGTTTCAGCACGGGTAGCGACGTGATCGCAATTGACGGTTTTTCCCACAATGCCGGGACGACACCGACAGTCGGTGAATCCGGGACTGGTGTTTTCAATGTAACGGTCGATGCGGCGCTGGTGCCGGATGCGGGCGGTGAGCTTAATATTGAGTCGGCATCTGGTGATGAAGCGTCGGCCTTAGGGTCGGAGGCCGAATCTGGCGCCGTTGATCCTGACGGCGATACAGGCACCGGCACTGAGGAGAGCGTTGCCGAGGTTGAAGCGACACCGATCATCACCCAGAGCCCCTATGTTGATATTATCATTTCGTATAATTGAAGATCGACGTCACAAAGAAAGAACAGAGTAAATTGCGGCAGTTTGCCGAATTCTTTCGGTAAAGCGAATACGGTATTGATGCTAGACATCACAGCACCTAGTTTGTGTTGTCATTGGTTTAATTTGGAAGGCGAATGGTATGAAAACGGGAGCAAAAATATCCTTTCCGGCCCGATTCGGAAGGTTAGGGGGGCTCACCGCGGTAATCTTTGCTGTGGCTTTGGCAGCGATGACATTGCCATCTCAGGGCTTTGCCCAAGGAGCCGGGGATTTACTCGTCACTCCGACCCGCGTTGTTTTGCAAGGCCGGGAACGCTCCGCTCAGTTGGCAATCGCCAATAAAGGCTCGGCGTCGGCGACGTATCGGATCACGATCATCAATATGAAGATGGATGAAACAGGAAATCTGACGCAGATTGACGATCCGGCATCTGGCCAGCAGTTTGCCGATAAGCTGATCCGCTATTCTCCGCGCCAAGTAACTTTGAAGCCGGGTGAGTCGCAGGCTGTCCGGGTCCTGTTGCGCAAGACAAAAGATTTGAAAGACGGCGAATACCGTTCGCATATTCAGTTTCGATCCGTGCCGAAAGAAGGTGGACAAAGCGTTGAGCAGTCAACCTCTTCCGAAGGCGTGCAGGTACAGTTAATCCCCATCTATGGCATCACGATTCCGGTTATTGTCCGCCAAGGGGAAACCTCGCTGTCGGTCGGTCTTTCGGATATGAAAGTTTTGCCGCCGGAGGGCGAGAGCAAACTATCGACGCTGGATCTATCGATTTCGCGCGATGGCACAAAATCGGCTTTCGGTGATCTTACCGCGACCTATAAGCCAAGTGGCGGCACGCCGCTGATTATCGGGCAGATCAACCGGATTGCCGTCTATACGCCGAACAAGGTTAGAAATGTGGCCATGCGCTTGCGGATACCTGACGGCGTCAATTTGTCCGGCGGTACATTGCATTTGGCGTACAACGAAATTCCGGAAAATGGCGGGGAACTCATGGCTGAGTCTGAAATCAGCTTACCGTAATCAAACAGCTTCGTTTGTGAAGGAAATTGAAGGCCGGCCCAGTGGGTCGGCCTTTTTCTATTGGTAATCGACTTCGATATCAACACGGCCACGATATTTTGCGGCGGGTTGGTTGGCGTTCAAGTGCATAATGGCGCCCACATATACTGTCTCTTTGCCGTCGTGGCCCAGGTTCAGCGGGTTTGACTGGTTCAACGTGAAACCATCGACAAGGGCGGTGCCATGACCGTGCTTCTGCTTCAGACGAATTGAACTTGGCAAGGTTACGTAGACGATTGAATACCTTTCGCCCTTGATCTGTAGTTTGATCCTGCGGTGGTGGCCGCCGAAATCGATGGCGCCGCCAGTGACAGTCTTGCTGCCGGTTGAAGCGTTGATGATCACGGTACCCGGTACGGCGATGTCGCTGGCGACAGTCCCGAATTCCAGTCGGCTTTTGACCTTGAGCTTAAGTTTCTTTTTCTTCTTTTGGTGGTTGTCTTTCTTATCCTTCTTGTCGTCGTCATCGTCGTCATCATCGCCCGCGAACACGATGGCAGGCGCACCAGCAGTCATCGCAACCATCAGCAGGATGCAAAAGAGGGCCAGCCACCGAAATTTTGGGGATCGACTTAGCACGGGTAAAGCTTGAGTAAGGTCAGCAACAAATGAGCAGCAACGTAGATTTTCTCGGCACTCTTTTCTCTCCTCTTGGCGAAGTTCTTTTCATCAAGCTGACACTACTCCCGGACTGCGAACCTAGTATGAAAATGGTGTGTCTCAAACGTTAAGCGTCGTGAAATTGTGAACGGTTAGTATATCCATTTTGCTGAGCACAACCTTACGCTTGGCGCCATATCTTTGAGGATCGTGCCCAGCTTCCGGGCATGCGTTATTGGATCCAACAAACAGTGCGGGAGGCCGCGTTAGCCGCCGGTCATGGACATGTGGCGGCTGAGCGCCGGCTCGCCGTGATCGCGGTCGATGATGAAGTCGTGGCCCTTGGGTTTGCGGGCGATGGCTTCGTCAATGGCCGCTTCCAACAGATCATCGGCTTCCGAGGCGCGCAGCGGTGTGCGCAGGTCGGCGGCATCATCTTGGCCCAGGCACATGTAGAGTGTGCCGGTGCAGGTAAGGCGGACGCGGTTGCAGCTCTCACAGAAGTTATGGCTGAGCGGTGTAATGAACCCGAGCTTGCGGCCGGTTTCGCCAACTTCGACGTAGCGTGCCGGACCACCGCTCTTGTAGGGAATGTCGGTCAAGGTCCAGGTCTCTTCCAACTTCGAGCGGACCTCTTCCAGGGACAAATATTGTTCGACCCGGTCGCCGCCGATATCGCCCAGGGGCATGGTTTCGATCAGGGTTAGGTCGAAGCCCTCATCGCCGCACCAGCGGACCATATCGCTGATCTCATGCTCGTTGACGTCCTTGAGCGCCACGGCATTGATTTTGACCTGGAGGCCGGCATCCTTGGCAGCGTCCAGACCCTCCATGACCTGTTCCAGCCGTCCCCAGCGGGTGATCTCAGCGAACTTCTCTGCATCAAGGGTATCAAGCGACACGTTGATCCGATTAACACCGCATTCAACCAAATCCTTGGCCAACTTGGGAAGCTGGCTGCCGTTGGTGGTCAGGGTCAATTCATCAAGCTCGCCGGTTTCGAGATGGCGGCCCAGATTGCGGAACAGGCTGATAATGTTGCGCCGGACAAGCGGTTCGCCGCCGGTTAGGCGCAGCTTGCGCACCCCCTTGCGGATGAAGGCGGAACACAGCCGCTCCAACTCCTCAAGCGACAGCACGTCGGCTTTCGGAAGGAAGGTCATGCTCTCGGACATGCAGTAGACACAGCGGAAATCGCAGCGGTCCGTCACCGAAACCCTGAGATATTTCACATGCCGTCCAAATGGATCGATCATTCGTTATCCGTCCCCGGTCGAAGTGCCGAGCCTGCCGCCCGGTCATAATTGTTTAATCTGTCCATATACTTAGGTGCAAAGTCCCTAAATGTCTCCCACAAATTACGAAGGGTTTTACCGCCGCCGCGACTGGCCTAGGAGTCATCTTCCGGTTCCAAACCCTTGTCCTGCATGTCATTAGCGGCTTGCTGACGCAGCTCTTCGCGTTCACGGAGATAATCGTCGGTGGTGCGAACCTTTGGCCGGCTTCCTATGGCCATCGGGTGGGCGTCCTGCTCGGCCATGTCGATGATGCGGCAGTCGTCGCACATCCTGAGCCGGTCGAGCGCCCCTTCGTCAGTGAACATGGAGTGTCCCTCGAGTTGGCCGATCATGGTCTCGATGGTCGATTTGGCGCCGAACGGCTTGCCGCAACTAATGCATTCGAAGGGCTCTTCCTGCTTGATAACCTGATGGCTGCGCGCGGCTTCCAAGAAACTCAGCCGCGGCACCAGCGTGATGACGCTCTCGGGGCAGGTATTGCGGCATAATCCACACTGCACGCAGGCCTCTTCGGCAAAGGACAGCTGCGGCATCTCCTCGTTGTCCTTGAACGCCCCGGTCGGACAGGCGCCGACGCAGGACAGGCAGATCGTGCAGCCGTCCGTATTGACCTCAACCGCGCCGAAGGGGGCGCCGGCGGGAAGCTCAATGGTATCGACGGGCTTTGGCGCATTCTCGTGCAGGGCGTTGAGGGCGAGGGAAAGGACCGATCGCTTGCGGCCCATAGCTATGAAGCCGCCGCTTGGCATGCCGGGCAACGGAGCCAATCCGCGCAACCGCTTTTCCAGGGCTTCCGGATCCGTTTCTTCGACGATCTCTATGCGTCCGGCACCGTAACCTAGGCCATCAAGCACGGTTTCCGCCAAATTTGTTTCACCAGCCAGGGTGTCTTTTTCCTCAGCCTTGCCGGGCGGGAGTGCGATCACAACTCGCTGGGCTCCGTGGGCGGCGGCGGTGAGCAGGAATTCCAGTCCCACCTGCGTCGCCGAATTGACGGCAAAGGGCAGGACGCCGGCTGGCAATCCGCCGCCGGCCCGGGCCATGATGCCGATCATTTCGTCGCCCCAGTCGCCGTCATGGACCAACAGTTGGGGATTTTCGCCGCCGGCCTTGAGGAAGGTGCCGAGCAATGTCCGCAGACGCTCATACAAAACGTCGCCGGCAGGCAGAGCATATTTGGCGGCGCCGGTCGGGCAGATGCTGGCGCAGGTACCGCAGCCGGCGCAGATGTAAGGATCATAGTTGACGTGATCGCCATCGGGCGTAATGGCGCCCGTCGGGCAGGCATCAAGGCAACGCGTACAGCCGGTGATACCGGCGCGCGAGTGGGCGCAGATCGAGGCGTCATAATCGATGTAGCGAGGTTTTTCGAATTCGCCGACCAAATCGGTGAGCTCCAACAGGGCTTGCGAGACTAGGGTCGGATTGCCCGGATCGGGATTGAAGTAACCGTCGCGTTTGTCCGGCGCGGTGAACAACGCGGTATCGCCGCGCAGGTCCAGGATTAGGTCGCAGACCGAGGTTCCGCTCTGCCCAGCGCCTTCAAAGGCAATCTCAGCTCGTGATGACGGGCTGGCCGGGGTGAAGTCCTCGATCTCCACTTGAAAGGCGCCGATATGACCCTGACTCCCGGTGATCCGGCCCCGGAAAATGGGAATGTCCATGAAACCGGGAGGCGTCATGGTGTCGCCGGTGAGGATCACGGTAACATCAAGGCGGTGCGACACCTGACGGGCCGCGTCGAGGGCTTCCTGGCCCTTGCCGATGACCAAAAGAACGCCACCGGAGACCAGACTGACCGAGGGTGCGGCGGGAACGTCCAGGCTCGCCTCCGCCAGCAGTGCCGCCATTTTGGCGGTGACAGCAGGATTGGCCTTCTTCGCATCGGCATCCCCGGTCCAGCCGGCCCGTTCACGGATGTTGGTAAAGCGCAGTTCCGGCGCGCTGTCGCCCATTTCCTCGGTGGTCTCCAGGAACAGCGGTGCTTCCTGGGTGCAGGCGATGAGAAGCTTGCTGTTGTCCTTGGCCTGGCGCTCGAATTCGTTCAACTGCGCACGGCACAAATGAGTCGCCACATCCAAGTCCTTGCCGCCGCAAGCCTTGGCCAACGTTTTGCCGTCGATGGTCATGGTCCCCTCGCAGTCGCAGACGAGGACCTTCATTTTATTCAATTCCATAGCTGCGCTGCAGCCCGGGGGGCTGCCGCATCCTCCCTAAAGTATCATTCCCACGTTGGGTGTTGCCGAATAGGCTTCCCAGGTTGGCCATAGATGTAGGATACCCGAGCCCATTTGTCCGCAACTTTTCTCGGCAGTTGGTAAACTTCTTGTGTTATGGTCAGTTGGCCCAGGAGGCGGAAATTGCCGGTGGCATACGTAAACGGGGAGGAATGAGAAGCATGGAAAAGCTAAAAGCAATCGTTGATGAGGCGATGGGAAAACTGACGGGCGCCATTTCCGACGACCAAATGGAAAAGGTCGCCGAGGTGATGGAAGCCGCCATTATCCGGGGTGTTTTGGAAGGCCAGCATCGGGCCGTCGATGCCTGTAATGAATGCGGCGATGCGGAGCAGGATATTGCCCACAAGGTAGCGACCGCCATCCGTCAAAAAAATGATGCGCTGATCGTCAATCTTTCCAGCCTGCGCTGATCTTTTTGCTGCGAACGGCGGCATGACGTTCGCGGAATCCTGGAAAATTTGCAGGAAAAAGCATAAGAATACAGGGTTTCCCAGGAAGCCCAGGAAAGTGCATTGCCGCAATTGATGAATACCCGAGAGGTGGCGGAGTATCTCCGCATCAAGGAGCGCAAGGTTTATGATCTTGTCCGCGACAAAAAAATTCCGTGTACCCGCGTCACCGGCAAATGGCTATTTCCAAAACACCTAATCGATATCTGGATTAACCAAGCCACGGAATTTCCCGACCGGCCCCGGGCCCTTTTGGAACCGCCGCCGCCGGTCGTCGTCGGCTCGCATGATCCGCTCTTGGACTGGGCGGTTCGCGAGTCGGGATGCGATCTGGCGATGATGACGGGCGGCAGTCTCGACGGTCTGAGGCGGCTGGCGGCCGGCGAGGCGGCGGCCTGCGGCCTGCATGTCTACGATGGTGAACACGACACCTACAATCAATCGGTCGTCGCCGACGCTTGTACTGATTTGGATGTCGTGCTGATCGAGTGGGCTTGGCGTGACCAGGGCCTGGTCCTGGCTTCCGGAAATCCCCTCGGCATACATTCGCTCAGCGACGTCCGCGACAAGCAAGCCCGCCTGATGACGCGCCAGCACGAAGCCGGCAGCCAGTTGCTGTTGGTCCACCTGTTATCGGAGGCCGGACTTGGACTTGAGGAATTGTCCATTGCCGGCGATCCGGCCCGAAGTGAAACGGACCTCGGTCTGGCGGTGCTTGAAGGCAAGGCAGACGCAGGCCTCTGCGTTGCCACTGTGGCTCACCAATATCGTCTCGATTTCGTCAAGCTGCACCGCGAACGCTATGATCTTTTGGTCCGCCGGCAGGCTTATTTCGAGGCGCCGCTGCAGAAGTTGCTGGCATTTACGGCACAGGAGAGCTTTGCCGCCCGCGTCGCCGAGATGGCTGGATATGACGCCTCAAACTTGGGCCAGGTGGTGTATAATGGTGGTTAGGAGGCGCCGCTGTGGCCAGGGCGAAAAAAACCACTGCCGACGATATTCTCGCCGCGGCTCTGGCCTTGGGCGGGGAATTGGGATGGCCGGCGCTTAGCCTCAGCGATTTGGCCCGTCGCCTGGGCATGCCGCTGAATGACCTTCGTAATGAGTTCGCCGATGCCGATGCGCTCGCCGACACTTGGTTTGCCGCGGCCACGGCGGCCATGCTGGCACCGCCGGGGAGGGGATTTGGGAAGCTTAAGCCGGCGCAACGCGTTCGCGTTCTGATGTTGCGCTGGTTCGATGCCTTGGCCCCGCACCGCGCGACCACAGTAGGCATGCTGCGCGTTAAGTTACACCCACCGCATGTCCATCACTGGGGACCCATGCCGTTCCAATTGTCGCGGCTGATTCAGTTGATGCGCGACGCCGCAGACTTTCGGGCCGGTGGCCGCCGCCGGCAGATTGAGGAGATCGGCATGACGGCGTTGTTTCTGATGACGCTACGAACTTGGTGCGCGGACGACAGCCCAGGCCAGGAACACACCCGAGCCTGCCTTGACAAACGCCTGGATCAATCCGATTTGTTGATGGCGCGCCTGTTCGGAAGCGCCAGTAAGGGGGGCGAAAGTCATGAAAATCAACGCTGATTTGTCAGAACGAGCTGTGGTTAATTCGGAAGATTTGGATTGGGCGCCTTCGCCCGCGGCGGGCGTTGAGCGGCGAATGCTGGACCGCGATGGTGACGAAGTGGCGCGCTGCACGACCATCGTCCGCTTCGCTCCCGGTAGTGATTTTCCGGCCCACGAACACGGCGGCGGCGAGGAGTTCCTGGTCCTCGACGGCGTCTTCTCAGATGAGAATGGCGACTATCCAGAGGGAACCTACGTGCACCACCCGGTCGGTTCCCACCACACCCCGGCCAGTCGGGATGGCTGTACATTGCTGGTTAAGCTGCATCAGATGAATCCGGCCGACCAGGAGACGGTCGTCGTGGATACCCGCTCAACACCTTGGCAGGCGGGCCGGGCCGAAGGTCTCGAAACTATGGAACTGCATGAGTTCAATGGCGAGCGATCATATCTGGCGCGGTTTGATCCGGGCATCCAGTGCCCTCATCACGACCATCCCGGCGGTGAGGAAATTCTGGTCCTGGAGGGAACCTTGCATGATGAGGATGGTCGCTACACCAAGGGAACCTGGATCCGCCACCCAGCCGGTTCCGAACATGCTCCTTACAGCGACGAGGGTTGTACTTTATTCGTTAAGACAGGGCATTTGCGGTGAAGCACCTTATGCGGAAGTCAATTTCCCGCTAAAGGCCACTTAAAATATGCGCTAATATGGTTTTTATTCTGACTACATAACCAAGAGCTAGAAAGGAAAGGCCAACGGCGGGATTGGTGGAATAAATAAACAGGCGGGCATGAACAGCTCAAATGCGGCAAAACCCGATAAGTCTGGTGATACGGGAGCTTCAATTAGTCCCGGATGCGGTTTCGCCACTGGCGAGAACCTTCAGGATTGGATAGACAGCCAATTCGACGCCGCCACGCAAATAAACGATACGCCACCGAAGAAGACGAAGCCGAGGGCGATAGCAAAGGGCGCAGCAAGGATGTCTGAGGACGATCCGGTCAGCAGAGGGCCACAGCAAAAGACAGATCCGGCGGCGAAAGCGGCAGGCGAGTCAGGTGAATCCGAAGATGACTCGCCCAGCAAAAATCAATTACAGGGATTGATTGCCGAACAAATTTCCGCCACCGACCCGGCCCCGCCGACGGCTTCCGGCCAAACGGGCGCCGCCGTTGATTCACGATGGGGTGCCAGTCGAGGAAGCGCCGGCTTATCTTCGGTGCCTGATTTAACCCCGGGTTACAGCCGCGACCGAAAGAGCAGCGGTGGTCCCAACATGATTACCGACCCTGCGCGTAAGAAAGGCGGCGGTCCGAATATGATCGCTGGTCAGGCCAGGAAGAAGGGCGCCGGCCCCGATATGATCAACGACCCGGCCAGAAAACCGGACGCAGAGCCGAACATGGTCACCGACCCGGCAACGCGGCGTGGAGCGGATCCCAATATGGTTACCGATCCTGCCAGGAAACCGGGCGCGGACCCCAACATGGTCACCGACCCGGCAAGGCGGCGTGGAGCGGATCCCAATATGGTTACCGATCCTGTCAGGAAACCGAACACGGACCCCAACATGGTGACCGATCCGGCCAGGAAACCTGGCTCGGCGCCTAGGATGGTCACCGACCCGGGCAAAAATCGCGGCGCGGGGCCGCGCATGGTTACGGATCCGACCCGGCAACGCTCGGCCGACGCCGATATGATCCCGGGCGGCGCATCGGACGACGATGCTGCCGAACCACAACGTCAAGCGGTTCCGCCGGAAGAGGCGGTAAAGTCCTTTGTTGCCCAGTTTGCCAGTGAAATAGAGCGCGCCGGCATAGATATGTCCATCGAACACCGCGAGAGCATGAAGATCGAAATATCATGCTCCGCTTGGGATCTGACCGTCATTTTCATGCTGCGCGAGAAGCCGTTCGACAGCGTCGTCGTCAAACGCCTACATGGTCAGCCCGATGACGATACGGACGAAGACAATGCCGAGCCGCAATCGTCAGGACTCGTGGCCAGAGCGAAGGCCCTATTTGGCCGCAAACAAGACGAGGAAGATGCCGCCGAAGAAGCTACGGTGCGCGTTCAGCAATGGATTGCAGCCGTGCGGGATTTCAATAAACGCGAGCTAGTCTGGGAAGAAAGCCTCGCTCCGCCTGAAGGCACGGCGGGCGCCGACGAGCGGGTTGCCCTTGTTGCGGAGTTGTTTGACCGTAGCGACCAGCGCCGCTGGCTGGTCGAATTGATTGATAGTAAGCAAGCGGCGCGTATTGGGGCCGCGAAGGATTATGAGCTATCATCGGCCGGCATCCGGAACCTGTTGGCGCCGCTGCTGGGAGGACTTCACTCCGCCATCAAGAAAGGCATCCAATCGTCCTAGAGACTCTCCGGGTCCGTCAAAATAAAAAATCCTCGCCGATCTCACGCGCCAGTTTACGGCGCATGGCGTGCTCAAAAGCGCCGTAATCGGTCGCTGATTCAACAAATGAGCCGACGCCGCCAATTACGTTCTCACGAAAATACACGACCAGCTTGTCGGTTTCGGCAACGGCCAGTCCGTTGATCTTTGTTCCGATTGCCACGACACGGTCGCGTTCAAACCGCGGTGAATAATTCACATTGTTGGTTCCGTCGCCGGCAATATCAATGACCCACCTGACGCTCGAATAGGGGGAGGATGAAAACAGTTTCTGGCAAAACGTAATGGCCGCCCCGATATCGGTGGCGCCGCCATTGTAGCGCCGCGCCATGCGGCGAACCCGGTCGGCGAGGCGCGACAAGTCATCGGTGTTCGATATCTTGACCCAGTCGATCTCGACTTTTTGTTCGATAAAGCCGGACCATTGGACCACGTTGACGGCAATCGACTTGTGAATGCCGTCGGCAATCGCGTCTACCACTTCCGGCGAGGTGAGGGCGCGGGCAAAACCTTCGCGTTGCAGATCATATTCAGCTTCGTCAACGCTGGCTGATACATCGAGCGCGATCACCAATAACAAATCCACGTCGCTGCCCGCGCGCGCGTGGCGTTCGACAACTGCGCCGTCCAGCGCCACGAACGCAACGAGGAGGGCAACCCATAGGGATCGAAATTTCATGCGACGATTCCAAGAAATCCGTCAGTCTGCTGAAATCATACTCAGATTTCACGGCCGTTGGAACGCTGTTCCTGCCGCCGGCATTAGATTACTTGACCTCCGCGCTACGGAATCAGCCGGTGGAATTCCCCGCATTAGGAGGTTGATCAGCACGGGTATTCAAGACCAGGGAGCGGACCCATTCATCCAGCTGGGCGCCTGTAAAGTTGCGGGGAACTCGGAATTGAATGGCGCTAATTTCTTGATCGGTCAGAAACGACGAGAGTTCGTGGCGTAACAGTAAACCGAGTTCCGCATCATCGGCTTCGACTTGCGCCATGATCGCTTCCAGCCGTTTGTCATCTTGCGTCGGCCAATCCATTTTCATGGCTTCGATCAACGCAGCGGCTTCGTCGCAGGTGGCTCCGATTCCCTCGGCAACAGGATGGTAGGATCGTTCGAGGGCAAGTTCCAAACAGTACTGGTAGCATACGAAGCTGCGGGGGTAGCGTGACTTCACGCTAGGCAGATGCCGACCCGGGTTCTCAAGGCACAAGGTGAAATAGATCATCTCATGCGCCAGAAAATCCGCGTAATAGCGGTATGGGTTGGGAGGTTGGAAGAGTTCCGTGTCTTTGCCCGGGTCTTCCGCGACATCCTCTACGATGCGGGAAATGGCCGGCCCCAGTCCGTCCGGCCAGTCCAACCGGTTCTTGCCGTCCCATGACCCAAGCCCGCGGATCTCTTCAAGCAGTTCGCCAGTGTCATAGGAGATGGGTGCGGGGCCCGGCATACCCAAGAACTTGAAAAAATTCACTACAAACTCATGATACAAAATCCTTCCGGCGACTTCACGGTAAACCAAGGGAAGTCCGGACCCTCCCAATGTTCCCCGGTAGCCGGTCGGGCAGATAGTTAGGGGGCGTTCGGCTTCAGCGGCCAGCAGGACGAGAAAGTCTTCGCCGACGCGCCCGGTTCCATCTTTTGCAAAATGCGTCAGTTTGAGACAAAAATCGACAACGACAAGAAACTCGAGATTTAAATCGCCGCGCCGCCGCTGGGACCTGTTCGCATCAATGGCGGCAAAGAACTTGGCACTGACGCCACTGAGATAACGTGGATGAAGAGATTCAAACCCCCAGGCATTGGGTCGGCGGCTTGGTACCGAGGCCAACTCGTCGATCGAGGTATCGTAAAAGCCGTCGACTTTGTCTGAAACGCCACCTTTCATGACATCCGAGGCACTGGCAAGCTGCCCGGTCAGCACGTTGTCTTGGAAATAGGCCTTAATAAAATCAAAGAAGGCCTGGCGAGCCGGGAAGTCTTCGGCAACGGCTGTCGGAATCAGCTGAGTCCTAACGATGTCTGACCCGGTTCTCAGCTGCCGTAAAACAGCAATCCGGCTGTCGAGGTCCATCATGGAATTCATAAGTCAGTTTAGAGCACGACCGGCATGATCCGAGAAGAGGGATTGTCGCCTTTAATTTTACTGCCAGATTGGCATCCGCCGCCGCTGTCTCTTGGTTTGTCTTCGGGGGCGGTCGTTAACGCCAGATGCCGCGCGTGTCGAACAGTTGCTTGCCAGTCAGGCGGGTGCGGTCGAGGCCGCGGAATTCGTGGTGATCGGTGAGCAGAACAACGATGTCGGCGCGGGGCAGGGCATCATCGAGGGTAACTAGTGATACTTGATCCAGGCCGGCCAGGTCGCCGGGGAGATCCGCGACGTGAGGCTCGACCACCGATAGTTCACCGGCGCCGGCGTCGGCCAGGCCGCGGATAATGGCGACAGCGGGACTTTCGCGCAGGTCGTCAATGTCGGCCTTGTAGGCCAAGCCCAGGCAGGCAATGACCGGCGAGTCGAGTTTGGCCGCCGCCTGACTGACTTGTTTGACGATATGCGCCGGCTTGGCGTCGTTAACCTGGCGCGCAGCGCGAATGAGAGCTGTGTCATCGGGCGCCGAACTGATGATGAACCAGGGGTCGACGGCGATGCAATGGCCGCCGACGCCGGGGCCCGGCTGCAGGATGTTGACGCGGGGATGGTGGTTGGCGAGATCAACGGTCTCCCACACGTCCATACCCATGCGGTCGCAGATCAAGGATAGCTCGTTAGCGAAGGCGATGCTGACGTCGCGGTAGGCGTTTTCCGAGAGTTTGACCAGTTCCGCCGTACGCGCCGTCGTCAATAGGCACTGTCCGTCCACGGCGAGGCCGTAAAGTTGGGCGGTGCGTTCCGCGCAGGAGCGGGTGACGCCGCCGATGACGCGGTCATTGCTCGTCAGTTCGACCATGACCCGGCCCGGCAAGACGCGTTCCGGGCTGTGGGCGACATGGATGTCCACGGGCTCACTGTTATCAGTTGTCGCGACGGACAGATCAGGGCGATGGCCGGCCAACCAAGCCGCCAGTTGTTCAGTGGCGCCCACCGGGACGGTGGATTCGACGACCACTAGGTTTCCCGCCTGCAGGGCCGGGGCCAGGCTCTTGGCGGCCGATTCAATGTAGCTGAGGTCCGGCTGGCGGTTATTCTTGAAAGGCGTCGGTACGGCGATGATGAAAGCATCAGCCGGTTGCGGCTCCGTTGCCGCCTTAAGCTTTCCGTTTGCGACAACCGCCTCCACCGCCGCCCCCAGGTCCGGCTCGACAATGTGGGCTTTGCCGTCATTGATGAGGGCCACGGTCTGCGCGTCGATATCGACACCGAGAACGTCGAGGCCACGATTGGCGAATACGGCGGCCGTGGGCAGGCCGACATAACCGAGGCCGATGACGCAAAGCGATTTGAAACCGGAATCAGGTGCCGCCGTCACGTACTATCTCCTCGACGATGCGGCCACTGGCCTTGCCGTCTCCGTAGGGATTATGGGCGCGGCTCATAACCGCATACGCCTCGTTGTCGTCAAGCAGGCGCAGGGCGTCACTGACGATAGTGCCTGTGTCGGTGCCGACCAGTTTGACTGTGCCGGCGTCAACTGCTTCCGGGCGTTCAGTGACATTGCGCATGACCAACACCGGTTTGCCCAGGGATGGCGCCTCCTCCTGGATGCCGCCTGAATCGGTGATCACCAGATGGGCGCGCTGCATTAAATAGACGAAAGGCAGGTAGTCGAGCGGCTCGGTCAGATGCAGATTGGGCGTATTGCCGAGCAGCCGGTTGACCGGTTCCTGGACGTTGGGATTGAGATGTACGGGGTAGATGATCTCGACGTCGTCGCGGGCCGCCAATTGGCCGAGGGCCTGGCAAATGCGATCGAAACCATCACCGAAATTCTCACGCCGGTGTCCGGTCACCAGGATCAGGCGCTTATCCGGGTTGAGATGGGAAAACTGTTCATCCAGTTTGCCGCGCAGATCCACATCGTCTTGCAGCCGGCCGGTGATCTGAAGCAGAGCATCGATGACAGTATTGCCGGTGACGGTGATGCGTGCGGCATCAACGCCCTCGCGTTTTAAGTTGTCGGCGCCGGTTTCCGTCGGCGGAAAAAACAGATCGCAGAGATTATCAGTGAGGCGGCGGTTCATTTCTTCGGGGAAGGGGGCGTGGATGTCCCCGGTGCGCAGGCCGGCCTCGACATGGGCGACGGGAATGCGGTGGTAAAAAGCGGCCAGGGCGGCGGCGAAGGTTGTGGTGGTGTCACCGTGAACCAGAACGCGGTCAGGCTTGGCCTCGTCAAACACGCCGATCATGCCGGTGAGCACGGAGGTGGTGATATGGGCCAGGTCCTGGCCAGGCCGCATGATGTCGAGATCGAAGTCGGGTTTGATATCAAACAGCCCGAGCACAGAATCAAGCATGCCGCGGTGCTGCGCGGTGACGCAGACACGGCTCTCGATCGCCGGTGCATTGCGCAAGGCGTTGACCACGGGGGCCATCTTGATGGCCTCGGGGCGGGTGCCGAAAACGCTGAGAACGCGCATGGCCGTTGGTTCCAACCCGTTTCTGTTGCGGCTGATCCGCGAAAAATGGAGCCGGTGATGGATATCGCGCCGCGCTCCAATAGGCAAGAACGGCTTTGCCCTATTGGTGGCAACGCGTAAGGTTCCCGACGCGAATAAGGATGGAAACGGATGATGATGCAGCGGCGAATCAGCAGAGCGGGTGTCGTGGCGGCGTTCGGGTGGCTCGCATTTCCGGCTGCGTTGGCCGATGCCGCCGAGCTGAAGGCGCACCGTGCGGTCTATACGCTGGAGATGACGGAAAACAGTCCGACCAGCCGGTTCGCTTCGGTGGCTGGGGGCGTCAGAACTTCGCTTGAGCGAACCTGTGACGGTTGGATTTCGGCAGAGGAAATCAGAATGACCGTGTTCACCCAAGTCGGCGGGGAGATCAATCAAAAGATTGAAGTCACCGGTTGGGAGTCATCGGACGGTTTGATGTACCGTTTCGCCACCCGTTCACGGACCGCTGGCGACAGCCTGGATGTGAGAGGTATCGCGCGCCTGGGCGCGGACGGCGCTTCCGGCGACATTACCTACCAGCTGCCGCGGCCAGAAACGGTTGAGTTGTTCGCCGACGCCCGTTTTCCCATCGGTCATGTGGAGTGGGTGATTGATCAGGCCCTGGCCGGCCGCAAACAGGCCGAAGCAATTGTCTTTGACGGCAGTGATGACGGGGGGCCGGAGCGCGTTGTGGCCTTCGTCGGCGCGCCGTTTGCCGCCGGCGGGCAAGGCGGCGTCAAGTTGGCGACGTCGCTGGAACGGCCGGGCTGGTCAATGCGGTTTGCCGCATTTCCCGCAGATGGACATCAACTTGAGCCGAGTTACGAATTTGAGGCCAAGGTTTTGGACAACGGAATCCTTGCCGAAGCCCTGCTCGACTTCGACGATTTCAAGGTATTGCAAAAATTGACCCGGATTGAAGCGGTTGCCGATCCCCAGTGTTAGCCGGGACCGGTTGTCAGTGCCGCGATGACTGATTAGACTCGGGCCAGTATTGTTGCGGGGGCGTGGGACGGTGAAACGAGCTATGGGAATCTTGCGCGGAAATTTTCGGCCATCTCTCGCCTGGGCAATTGCCGTGGCGATCCTGGTGCTGTTGCAGACCGGCCCGGCGTCGGCGGAATTTGGTTTTTCGGGCATGCAGATCCAGGGCATGAAGCCCGAGATTGCGAAGGCCCTGGGACTCGAAAAACCACATGGGGTTCTCATTCGCGATGTCGCCGTGGGCGGCCCCGCCGATGCGGCGGGAATTCGGCGCGGTGACATCATCGTCAAATTCGCCGGCAAGGAGATCGATACGTTCAAACGCTTGGTGCAGGTGGTTCGCGGCACCAAGCCTGGCCAGTCGGTCAAGGTGACTGTGTTGCGCAAATCTGGCCGCAAGGACCTGACCCTTAAACTGGGTCAACGCCCCGATGCGTGGAAAATAACCAAGGACGCCGTCGTCAATATACCCAAAGTCGGCCTGACCCTGGCGGCGATCTCAAAAAAGATACGTGACCGGTTTGCGCTCCGCTGGGGTTCGATCGGTGTCCTGGTTACGCTGATTGCGCCGGAGGTGGCGAGTACCATGCAGTTGGAACGCGGCGATATCATCGTCCAGGTTAACCAGGAAGACGTTTGGAAGCCCTCACAGGTTGCCGCCCTCTATAAGAAAGCCAAAACAGACGGTCGCAAACGCCTGCTTATTCTGGTCGAAAGAGTGAGTGGGTTTGAATATATGCTGCTACCGGTCAAGTAGCGTTTAGATTGTTCAGCCGCCCCGTGCCTGTGCAATCAGTTGCCGCATGGCGGCCAGGTCAATGGCGCCGGGAACCAGTTCGCCGCCGATTACGAATGCCGGCGTGCCGTTGATATTAAGGGCCTGGGCGAGGCGGTGATTTTCTTCCAGCATGGCGTCAATTTCGGGCAATGCCATGGCCGATTTGAGCTCCACCGCGTCGTAGCCGGCCTTGGCGGCGATTTTCATGACCTTGGATTCCGGTAGTTGACCCCGCGCCTGCATCAGGGCGACATGAATGGCCTCGTATTTCCGTGCGTCGATGCGCCACGCGGCCAAGGCCGCCCGCGACGCCGTCACCGAGTCCGGCCCCAGGATGGGGAACTCCTTGTATACGATGCGGATTTTCGAATCGGTCTCCAGAATTTCAGTTATCGCCGGGAACACCTTTTTGCAAAATCCGCAGCGGTAATCGAAAAATTCAACGATGGTGACGTCACCGTCAGGATTGCCGCCGACGGGAGACAGCGGATCATGGAGAAGCTGATTCTTGAAGGTCGCCAGATTGCCCCGGGCGCGTTGCTCATTTTCCTGTTCCTCGCGCGCCTGCAGGCCTTGGACGGACTCGATAATGATTTCCGGATGATCGAGAATGTACTGGCGAACGAGGGACTCGATCTCCGTTTTCTGCGCATCACTTAGGGGCAACTCGCCTGCGGTCACGTAGCCCGCACCGGACCATAGAATGAGACCGGCAATGGCCGCGGCAAATATCCGGCGACTGGGAACAGTAAATTTTCTAAGTGACTTCATGGATCACGCTGCCCGTTCTTCCATTTGATGATGCATCGTATTTTCGATGGATTGGCGGCTCAATACAAGCGAATGGCGGTCATTGGTAAAGGATATCACGGGAAGTTTATAGATCCGTCTAGCGCGACAATCTGATGCCGGAAATATAGGCGGCGCTGACAGCCTTCCCGCCGGTGGCCGCGACACCGATAAAGGCGATGCGCGCATGTACGGGATCGTCGTCGGTAAATGCCTCGCGGTATATGCGGGACAAATCGATGTTTTCCACCCACCACGCATCGGTGTTCTCGCGACCGCCCCGGGCCGTATAATGCGTCGCGGCGCGCCGTTCACCCTCAGCCGGGGGAGTGTTCAAGGTGCCTCGTTTGAGGGCTGAATTGGCCCAGGTAATGGTAATGGCCCGATTATGCGGCGGCAGTTTTTCGCCCGACCATAGCGTGGATAGGCGCGGCCAGCGGCCGCCCTGAATCTCCCCTCCGCGAAACCCAATCACCAAACGGACCGGATGCACCGGGCCGTCATGCTGTTCCATGTTCCATGCCCAACTCAGATACGGGGTCGCAAGAAGCGACGCGCTGGTTCTGCGAACCGCTACGAAGCTCGTCCCGCCGCTTGTTACCTTAAGTGACGGAATTGTTAGGATTGTCGCGATAGTCAGTTGCGGAGGCTCTGGATTGCCTACCACGACCCAGTCGGCGGGCAGTGATTCAGTAGTAAATCCCGGGTCGGGACCGAGCACGTTCATTTGACCGCCTGGCTCAACGACCGCGTGAGGTACCGCGCATGCCGCGATTGTCGCAACCGTCAAACATACGGCCATGATTTTTATGTGATTACTCAGACGTTTTGGCATTACCAGGCTTCAGGCGCTGTAGGACAATTCATGGCAATGCTAATTGTCTTTCTGGTTCTTGCTGAGCTCATTGGCCGCCATCTGGATGTCACGGGCCTGCAACCATTCCCGGGTGCCTTCCGAAAACAGCCGCTCGGCAAGCCCGGCATGGTAACTGGCGATATCCGGCTTGTGGTTGATCAGCGCCTCTTCGGCCAGGGCCAGCGAACTTCGGCCCTTGTCCCCCTTGCGGCCATAAGCAATCGCCAATTGCCGCCACGTAAAGGCGGAGAAAGGATCCTTTGCAAGGGTCGTGCGCAGGTTTTCAATGGCCGGCTCAATCAATTCCGGGTCGTTCATTTCGATTTGAACGCGGGCAAGATCGCGGCGTATTAAATACGAGTCGGGACTCAGGTCAACTGCGCGCTGGTAGGATACAAGCGCTTCGGCGGGGCGGCCATTCTCGAAGTTGATTTGGCCTTTGAGTTCGTGAAAATAGGGATCGTCGGGAAATTCGGCGATCAAGCCGTCGATCAACGGAAGCGCTTTGTCTAAATCGGGCTTGCGGTAGTAGGCCATCGTCCGCGCGTACCGGGAGGCCACGGAATTGTCGCTCTCCTTGTACACCCTGATCGTGCGGCCGAGTGGATTCACATAGGCATACAGCTTCGCCTTCATGCGTTCGAACATGATGCGATACTCGGGTGGGCCCTGCGTATCCGTATGTGGAGAATGGGCGACGTGTTCGGTGATGGTCGTAATCCGGTCGCGGGTTAGTGGATGGCTGCGGACGTAAGGATCCTGACGCGAGGTGCTTAGCAGTTCCTGATCGCGCAGGGTTTCCATAAATTCGAGCAGGCCTTGCGCCGATTGCCCGGAGGCGTCCAGGAACCGGAGCGCCGATTGGTCGGCGGAAGATTCCTGGGTCCGGCTGTACTGCAGGAAATTTCGAACCGCAATTGATTGGCCGCCGGCAATTATTGCACCACCCACGTCTCCGCGCCCCGTACCAATTATGACAGCGCCACCGAGAAGCATCGACAGGATCATCGGTACGCTGCTGTCCTCCAGGGCCTTCTGCAGGCGCGATAGATGGCCACCCGAAATATGGCCCGTTTCGTGGGCGATGACGCCAATGATTTGATTGGCGCTTGTGCTCTTGAGCAGCAAACCGGTATTGATGAAAAGGCGCTGGCCGCCGGCAACGAATGCATTCAGTGTATTATCTTTGACAAGGTGGATGTGAATGTCATCGGGCTCAAGACCGGCAGCCCGGAATACTGGCGTGGCATATAAACGGATGGTATTTTCAATTTCCGCGTCCCGGATCAATGAAATTGGTTTGGCCGCGAGATGACTCGACGCCAGGAACTGGCAGACTAGGAACGTGACGGTAAAAGCTAGGGTGGAAATGCGCATCAAAAAAAAGTTTGGTCCAGGCCGGTTTCCAATATGTCGCGGAGCTTTGATCGACAGGAATCAGCGTAGCCTTGCGGGACTATTGCGTCAAACCGGAGCGATCCTTGCCTGTGCCTTGGTTGCAGGTTGTTCCAGCTTTGTCGAAGAAGTTAGAGAATTCGAGCTCGGCACAGTGGGTTATGTGCGGGGATTTTTTGGTGGCGTTGCGGCTGATGAGCCAAAGGCGGCCCTGGTCGGCCGCGATATTCTGTCCGCCGGCGGTACGGCCGCGGACGCCGCGGTGGCCATCTACTTCACCATGGCGGTCACGCTGCCCTCATCGGCCAGTCTCGGCGGTGGAGGCATTTGTGTCGTTCGCGACAGCAAGTCCAAAGAGGTCCAAACACTCGATTTCCTCAGCCGCGTTCCAAGTGCAATCCCGCCATCGGCGACGCGGCCCAGTGCCATTCCAGGAAATGCCCGCGGTTTCTTCGCGCTGCACGCCAAGTACGGGCGGTTGCAGTGGGCGGAGTTGATCCGGGATGCGGAAAATTCCGCTCGCTTCGGCGTTCCCATTTCAAGGGCGTTGGCATCAGACATGAAGCGCATGGAGGGGGTCCTGTTGAAGGAACCTTCGTTGCGAAAGATATTTGGCCGCCCGGATGGCGGCGGGCTGTTGGGAGAGGGTGATCTACTTGTTCAGTTGGAGTTGTCCGGAATACTTGCACGTATCCGTTCCCGGGGAGCCACAGACATCTACACTGGACCCATTGCCCGTGATTTGGCGGCCGCGGCCAACGCTGTTGGGGGATCGTTGTCATATGAAGACTTGCGAGCTTACAGGCCGCTTTGGCGGAACACCATTGAGGTGCCTTATCAAGCCAGCCTGATGTTCCATTTCACGACCCCGCCGGGCTGGAGCGGGCTGGACGCCGCCAAGATGACGGCGATGTTAGGTTATGACAATCTCTATGAGGAAACCGGTTCCGACGAAAAAGATCATTTGATAGCGGAAGTTTTTGGGCGGGCGTTGCGCGATGGGCCGGGAAGGGGACTTGCCCAATCGGGTGGTCAAATCAACCCCGCGACCCATGTCTCCGAAGACTACATTGAACGGCTTCTCGCGAGTTACGATCCGCAAAAGCATGTTAAAATGACCGCGAATTCCAACGCACCGATGGCGTCGCCGGATGATACGTCGGGAGCAAGCTTTACTGTCATTGACCGCGAAGGCTCGGTTGTGGCTTGCGCGCTGAGCATGAACAACTTGTTTGGAACCGGAAGAGTAACGTCAGATAGCGGTATTGTTTTATCGGCCCTTCCGGGGCGGGGCGGACGCGGGCCGAATGGGCTTTCGGCCATGTTATTGGCGAGCAAGAAGGGATTTGCATCATATTATGCCTCCGCGGCATCGGGCGGAATTGTCTCCCCGGCGTCGATGGTCAGCGTGGCCGCGCGCGCGGTCATGGGGACGCCCGACGACCTGGAAACAGCGGTTGGACGAAAACGGGTGTACTATCAATTGGATCAAGACATCACCTACTACGAAGCCGGGCTCGACCCGTCGGTTTTGTCGGCGCTGACGCAACGAGGGCACAAGACGCGGGAGACCCCGGTGCTTGGCTACGTCAACGCTGTGCTTTGTGCCGAAGGTATCCCGTCGCCGGTTATGTTATGCTCCGTGAAAACCGATCGCCGAGGCTATGGTCTGTCGGCGACAGCGGACTAACGAATGGTTTTGAAATGTTCGCAACGCGGTCAAATTCCGCCATTCATTGTCATGGATGTCATGCGCGCCGCCAACGAACGCGAGGCCGCGGGCGAGAACGTCCTGCATCTTGAAGTCGGGCAGCCGAGCACGGGTGCGCCCAGCGGCGTAATCGAAGCAACGAAAGAGGTGTTGTCGCGTGATCGCCTTGGATACACCGATGCGTTCGGGCTGCCGGCACTCCGTGAACGGATCGCAGTCCACTATGCGGATGTGCATGATCTTTCCGTCGATGTATCACAGATCGTCGCGACCACTGGGTCTTCGGGAGGCTTCATTCTATCGTTTCTTGCGGCATTTGACCCAGGCGACCGGGTTGCTGTCGCCAGTCCCGGCTATCCTGCATACCGAAATACTTTGTCGGCGTTGGGCATTGATGTCATCGACCTGCCGGTCGGCCCGGATACGAATTTTCAACCAACGGCGGGCGTGCTTGAGCAGGCGATTGGAGATTCAGATGAGGCCATTGATGGGTTGATCATCGCCAGCCCGTCCAACCCAACGGGAACAATGATCCATGGCGATGAGCTGAGGGATCTTGTTGGATTTTGCGAGAAGCAGGGTATCCGCCTGATTTCCGACGAGATTTATCACGGCATCACCTACCACGGGCGCGCCGAGACCGTCGCGGCTCTGAGTGATGACGCGATTATCATCAACAGTTTTTCCAAGTATTTTTCCATGACCGGATGGCGGCTGGGTTGGGCGATTATGCCGCGCGATTTGATTCGCTCCGTCGAATGCCTTGCGCAAAACCTGTTCATTTCCCCACCGGCGCCGTCACAACATGCGGGGATCGCCGCATTTGATTGCACCGAAGAGCTTGAGAGTAACGTCAGGCGGTATGCCGAGAATCGGAAGCTGCTGCTAGAGAAGTTGCCGGCGGCCGGGTTCGACAATTTGGCGCCGGCGGAAGGAGCTTTCTACATTTATGCCGACGTCGGTAGTCTGACCAACAACAGCGAAGAATTTTGCCGGCGCATGTTGGCGGAAACCGGCGTCGCCGCCACGCCCGGGGTTGATTTCGATCCGGGGCGCGGCAACCGCTACGTCCGTTTCTCTTTTGCCGGTAGCACGGCGGACATGAGTGAGGCGGCGGACCGGCTAATGGCGTGGCGCCGATAACATGCTCGCCGGCCGGTAATTTAGCTCCCGGGCCGGTTCCACCAACCCTTGCGACCGGCCTTTGCATCGGACGAGTCGCCTGACTCCACGTCAATGACCGTTGTATTAGCTCTTTCCGCCGCGACCACGAACGCTGGGTCAGCGGCCGGCGCCGGTACGTCCATCGGAATAACATCGGCGGGCTGGTCATCCGTACTCTCGTCCTTGACTTTGCGTTTGGCACGGCGCGGGCGTTTTTCTTTTGCTGGCGCCTCCGCCTGGACGGGCTGGTCGCCGTCGGGTGTAGCGGTGTCGGCATCAGTTTGGGCCGCGGCATCTTTCTTAGGGGCAGCCTTGCGGGTCCGTCGGCGCGTGGCCGGTTTTTTCTCAGCCGGTTTCTTGCCGTCGTCGTCGGCTGATTTTGCTTTACGCCGCCGCGGCTTTGGTTTCGCCTCACCCGCTTCGTCGGCATCGCCGGTTCCATCAGGAAGAGCGATGACCTCGGCAGCGTCTTCGGAATTTACCGCTTCGGCGGCCGGTTGTTCGTCAGACTGCACAGCCGCATCCTTCGCATCGGATGAATCGTCAGCTGCCGCCTCGCCGGTCTGCACTTCGGATGGTTTTTCCGCTGACTTGCGGCCACGGCGTCGGCCACCGCGACGTCCGCGACGCCGGCGTTTCTCGCCGCCGGTCGCCGTCTCCTCATCGCTACCTTGCTCATCGTCCGGGGACGCCTCCGCCGCAGCCTCCTGCGGTTCGTTCTCGGCAGGGGTCTCGCCGGCCTCAACTCCCGAATCCCGGCCTTTTCGGCCACGGCCTCGCCGCCGCCGCCGCCGCTTGCCGCCTTCTTCCGCGGTTCCCGAAGCGCCAGGCCGAGCTTGACTCCGGCTGGCCGCATTGGCGTCTTCGCGCCCTGAGGTTTCGCCGTTCGCCCATTCGATCCGATAGTCAGGTGGGATCAGGGAATCGTCGTTCTCCAGGAAGATCGAAATGGAACAGCGTTCCTCAATCTCGGCCATGACCTGGCGTTTCTGATTGAGGAGATAAAGCGCGACCGAGGTCGGCATGAAGACGGTAACGCTTTCGGCTCGCCGCTTCGCGCCTTCATCTTCAATAACCCGAAGCATTTGCAGGGCCGTGGACTCCGTCGACCGGCGGGTGCCGGTTCCGCCGCAATGCGGACAAGGTTCTGAACTTGTCTCGATCAAGCTGGGCCGAAGCCGCTGACGTGATAGCTCAAGCAGCCCGAAGGGGCTGATCCGGCCAATCTGGATGCGCGCGCGGTCGGACCGCATGGCGTCTTTGAATTGCCGCTCGACCTTGGTTTGGTTCCGGTTCACTTCCATGTCGATAAAGTCGATGACAATTAAGCCGGACAAGTCCCGCAACCGAAGTTGACGGGCTATTTCAGTAGCTGCTTCCAGGTTGGTCTTAAGCGCCGTCTCCTCAATGTTCCGCTCCTTGGTGGCGCGGCCCGAGTTGACGTCGATGGAAACCAGAGCTTCGGTCGGATTGATAACGATGTATCCACCAGACTTTAGCTGCACTTCCGGCGAGTGGATGGCGTCCAACTGGCCTTCCACATGGAAGGCATGGGTGATGGAGACGGTTTTGTCTTTGTGCGGCTGGACCCGTTTTGCATGGCTGGGGATTAACAGCTTCATGAAATCCTTCGCCGCGCGGTATCCCTCATCGCCATCAACGATGACTTCTTCGATATCCTTGGTGTAGAGATCACGAATGGACCGCTTGATCAGATTGCCTTCCTCGTGGATCAGACAAGGCGCGATTGATTCCAAGGTATGTTCGCGGACATTCGACCACAGACGGGTGAGATACTCGTAGTCGCGCTTGATCTCGGCCTTGGAGCGTTTAGATCCTGCCGTCCGCACGATCACCGCCATGCCCTTTGGAATTTTGAGATCGTTGAGGATCGTCTTCAGCCGCTTGCGGTCGGCGCCGTTGGCGATTTTTCTGGAAATGCCGCCGCCGCGTGCGGTGTTCGGCATCAACACACAATACCGTCCGGCCAACGACAGATAGGTGGTCAAGGCCGCACCCTTGGTGCCGCGCTCTTCCTTGACGACCTGAATTAACAGGATTTGCCGCCGTTTGATGACTTCCTGAATCTTGTAATGGCGCCTGTTCTTGACTGGCCGGCGGGCCTCGACTTCCTCGCTGTCATCTCCGCCCAGGGTTTCGACACCGCCTTCCTTTGTGCTTTCCGTCTCGGCGTCGTCATCGGAACCGTCAGCCTCGTCCTCGGCTATCAGCGCCTCACGGTCGGCAACCGGAATTTGGTAGTAGTCCGGGTGTATTTCGTTGAAAGCCAGGAAGCCATGCCGGTTTCCGCCATAGTCGACAAACGCCGCCTGCAGGGAAGGTTCGACCCTGGTTACCTTGGCCAGATAGATATTGCCTTTGAGTTGCCGTCTTGATTCAACCTCGACGTCGAAGTCGTCGAGGCGATTTCCGGCGACGATCACCACACGGGTCTCTTCCGGGTGGGTCGCATCGATCAGCATTTTTTTGGTCGTCATTGAATTTAAATCTCCATGGCGTATGCGCCGTGGCGCACATGCGTGTTCGGGTACCGCCGGTGGCGCCTGCGAAAACCCCTGACGGCGCATTGGCCGCTATGGGTAAATCGGGGAGATTTCGCGCTGCTCTATCCGGCATCAAAATTCCTCAGGATTAAAACCTAAGATGGTTCGTCTGTTTGCAAGGACACGGTTTTCGCGAAACACTTGAAAACCCGCAGCCCAGCTGAATAACACCTTTCGAAATATAACCATCGCCCAGGTGACCGGATTTGGCCCCATGCCGGGGACGGTTAAACGTTACAGCGTTAACATAACCGTAGTAAAATGGTTCGACAATGCTCTTGTTGCAAGTTTGGCGACAGTCGCAAAAGGGCTTTCGAACCGGTGTAGCGTTGATTTAGCGTTGAAGAAACCGGATCGATGAACGTATATTTAGCGTGGACTAACTGGGGATGCACAATATGTGGGGGAAATTAGGTCGACTTTGGCTTCCCTTGCTTGTCGTGGCCTGCGTGGTTGCGGCGGCGCCTGATCGTGCGAGCGCGGCCTCGGCCGTGGTCTCGGATATGCGGGTCGGCGCCTATGCCCAGGCAACACGCGTGGTTTTCGAGTTTTCCGACAAGCTAGAATTCACCGTGTTTACGCTCGCCAATCCCTACCGCGTTGTCATCGACATGCCGGAAGTCGGCTGGCGGTTGCCGCCGAGGCCGCTACCCAAACGTACGGGATTATTCGATAAGCTCCGTTACGGACGCTACAAGGTCGGCCAGTCACGCGTCGTGCTGGACATGGTCAAGCCGGTCGCCATTGCCAACGCTTTTGTCCTGAAGCCGGAGAGCGGACTGCCTCACCGTCTGGTGCTTGACCTGGTGGCGACGACCGAGAGCGCATTCGCCAGCCGTCTCAAGGGACCCGCGTTGCGGGTCACGGCCGAGCGGTCTTATTCGGCGCCGCCGTCCAAGGTGGCGGCGCCCGTCTTGACGCCGCCGGAGCCGGTGATGTCCATTGCCGAGGTGGTGGCAAGCCTGCGCAAGCCTTCGGCCGAGCCTGCCGAGGCACCGGCGCAATCTGGCTCAACTGCCGCCGCGCCGGCATCGCAATTTCGGTTGGCGCCGAGAAAACCGGCGCTTCGGCCGAGCGGTGAGAAGCGGGTGGTGGTGATCGATCCCGGCCATGGCGGCGTCGATCCGGGCACCATCGGTCGGTCCGGCGTTTACGAGAAACACATCACTCTGGCGCTCAGCCGCGAATTGAAACGCCGGCTTGAGGCGACCGGGCGTTACCGCGCCGTACTCACTCGCAGCCGAGACATCTTCATCCGCTTGCGCGACCGGGTGCAAATCGCCCGCGATGCCGGCGCTGATCTGTTCATTTCCGTGCACGCCGATACAATCAAGAACCGCGCCATCAGCGGGGCGTCGGTCTATACTCTCTCGGAGCGTGCGTCGGATAAGGAAGCGGCGGCCCTGGCCGAGAAGGAGAACAAGGCTGATCTGATCGCCGGGATTGATCTCAGCCATGAGAGCCCGGAAGTGGCCAATATCCTCATCGATTTGGCGCAGCGTGAATCCATGAACCAGTCGTCGAATTTCGCCAGCATTCTGGTCCGGCGTCTCAAGCACCGCGCCCGCGTGCTTCGCAATACCCACCGGTTCGCCGGTTTTGCCGTGCTCAAGGCGCCGGATGTCCCATCGGTGCTCCTGGAAAGCGGATTCCTTTCGAACCGCGCTGACGAGAAGCGCCTGCGCTCCAAAGCCTACCGCACTAAGATTGCCACCGCCGCTGTCGAGGCGGTCGACGCCTATTTCGTCGAGGTCGAGGAAGCCACAAGCCGATAGCGAAAATCCGCTAAAATTCAGTCATAGCTTCGCCATAATCTGTTAGTATCCCCTTGGCTCTGCCGACGTTGCACCTAGTTTGGCGGCACGCGGCAAAACACGTGTCGGATTCATGCTGAGATTTTTTGTTACAGTTATTTCGCTGTTTGTGATCGTTGGTGCCGTCGGCGCCGGGGGCGTCGTATACGTTCTCTACGAGTTCGGCCGCGATCTCCCCGATTACCGACAGCTTGCCGATTACGAACCGCCGGTGATGACGCGCGTTCATGCTGGTGATGGCCGCTTGCTTGCGGAATATGCCATTGAAAAGCGTGTGTTCGTGCCGATCAGCGCCATGCCCCGGCGCGTCATTCATGCCGTGCTGGCGGCGGAGGACAAGAACTTCTACAGCCATCCGGGCGTCGATTTTCTCGGTGTCGCCCGGGCTGTTCTGACCAACGTCAAAAACCTAGGCCGCTCGCGCCGCCCGGTCGGCGCGTCAACGATCACCCAGCAGGTCGCCAAGAATTTCCTGCTCACCAACGAGGTATCCTGGACGCGGAAAATCAAGGAAGCGATCCTGGCTTTCCGCATGGAGCGCGCGTTCACCAAGGACCGGATCCTGGAACTCTATCTCAATGAAATCTACCTTGGTTTCGGCTCCTATGGTGTCGCCGCGGCGGCGCTCAACTATTTCAACAAGTCCCTCGACGAACTGACGATCGCGGAGTCCGCTTTCCTGGCGGCGCTACCCAAGGCGCCCAACAATTACAATCCGATCCGTAAACCCGACGCTGCCCGCGAGCGGCGTGATTGGGTGGTTGGTCGGTTGCTGGTCGCCGGGTACATCAGCGCTGAAGAGGCCGAGGCGGCGCGCAACACCGACCTCATTATCGAACAGCGCGCGGAAACGGAATACGCCGCGGCTGACTATTTTGCCGAGGAGGTCCGTCGCGAGCTTGCCGAGCGCTACGGTGAGGAAAGCCTGTACAAGGGCGGGCTTTCAGTGCGCACCACGGTCGATCCCAAGCTTCAGGCCATCGCCGATAAAGTTCTGCGCGACGGCCTCATCGCCTACGACCGGCGGCACGGTTGGCGGGGGCCGCTCCTGCGCTTGCCGGAAGACATGCCGCTTATTCAACCGGCCCATTGGCAGGTGGCGCTGACCAAAGTGAAAACGCCGCCCGGCATCGCGCCCTGGACGTTGGCGGTGGTCCTCGGCACCGACTTGAAGCAGGCCCATATCGGCCTCGCCGACGGCGGCCGGGGTACCATCCCGCTGTCTGAACTGAGATGGGCGCGAGCCTGGAAGGAGGGGCAGAAACGCGGCCCGAAAATCAAGCTGCCGGGCGATGTCTTGACCCGGGGCGAGGTCGTCGCGGTGGAGCCGGTGATTGTCGATGCCAAGGGAAAGTCCTACCCCGAAGGATCGCACGGACTGCGGCAAATTCCCGGGATCAACGGGGGCATCGTCGCCATGGACCCGCATACCGGACGTGTCCTGGCGATGACCGGCGGTTTCAATTACGCCCACAACCAGTTTAACCGCGTCACCCAGGCCAAGCGTCAGCCGGGCTCGGCGTTCAAGCCGATTGTTTACCTGGCGGCCCTGGATTCGGGATACACCCCGGCGACGCTGATCCTTGATGCGCCGTTCGTCATTGACCAGGGACCCGGTCTACCTAAGTGGCGGCCGGCCAACTACACGCGAAAATTCTACGGCCCCTCGACCATGCGACTCGGAATTGAGAAGTCGCGCAATCTGATGACCGTGCGTCTTGCCCAAACCATCGGCATGGACCGGGTCGCCGAATATGCCGAGCGCCTCGGTGTTGTCGACTCGCTGGCCGAGACCCTGGCGATGTCCCTGGGCGCCGGCGAAACCACGCTGATGCGCCTGACCACCGCCTATGCCATGCTGGTTAACGGCGGCAAGCGGGTAACGCCGACTCTCATCGACCGCATTCAGGACCGCCACGGCGTCACCGTTTTCCGCCACGACCGGCGCGGCTGCCACAATTGCCGGGCCAGTTTCTGGACCGGTCAGCCGCCGCCCGTCGCCCCCGACATTCGAAAACCGGTGACCTCGCCGGCCAGCGCCTACCAAGTGGTCAGCATGCTGCAAGGCGTCGTGCAGCGTGGCACCGGCAAGCGGGTTCGCGCCGTCGGCAAGCCGCTCGCCGGCAAAACCGGCACCACCAACCAGGAGCGTGATACCTGGTTCATCGGCTTCTCCCCCGACCTGGCCGTCGGTGTGTTCGCGGCATTCGACAATCCGACGCCGCTCGGGCGTCATGAAACCGGCTCGTCCGTGGCGGCGCCCGTGTTCCGCGACTTCATGGCGGCGGCCCTGGAAAACAAGCCGGCCATTCCGTTTCGGATTCCACCGGGGATTAGGCTAGTCCGTATTGACGGAGCCACGGGCAAGTTGGCTCGGGCCGGAGACACCAGCATTATCCTGGAAGGCTTCAAGCCGGGGACGGTTCCGACCGGCCGCGAAGAGGTGCTTGAGGGTCAAAGTTGGAGCGAGGGTTCGCCAGCGGCGACCCCGGTGTCGGGAACCGAGGGTCTGTACTAGGACGTTTATGTGTCCATAACCTGCGCGTGAGCTTGAAAGTCGCGCCGTAGACGCTAAAGTCTCTATGATATCCGATGAAGGATAAATCGGAGGGGGGAATGACCGGCCAGGCGGATGTAATTGTCGTCACCGAAGACGCGGAAAGATCCCGGGATGTCATCTCGGGGATTGAGCCCTACCATAATGTCGGCACGGTCGCCCTGGAGGCTCTGGAACCGGAAGCGCATCCCGATTGCCTGTTGTACGTGATCGACTGCCCGGTCTTCGACCGCGAGGTCGTCGCCCTGCTGCAAGCCTTGCATGACCATCCGGCGACCGCCGCCGTTCCCTGCATTTATGTCCTCAACGCACAAACTCGCCGCGACATTGTCCGGGTCAAAGATCTGGGCGCCGCGGACTATTTCGTCCGGCCGATTGATGCACGGAAATTCCTCAAGAGCATGAGCAAACAGATCACCGGCGCGGTTGAGCGCTCATGGGACAAACTGGGCGAGATTGAGCGGGCGGCGTTGAAGGTCAGCCTGAAAAGCTTCGAAGATGCCTTCTCGGCGTTCGGCGAGGGCAATCCGCCCGATACCGAGGCGGTCAAGGAAAGCAGCAACATGGTTGTCGATGCCGTGGCTGAGGGCGGTTTTGAGACGTTCATCGCTTCGGTGCGAAATCACCACAACTACACCTTCCGCCACTCGATGTCCGTTTCCACCCTCCTGGTGGCGTTTGGCCGGGCCGTGGGCGCCAGCGCCGAAGATCAGCGGATGCTCGCCCTCGGCGGCGTGTTGCACGATATCGGCATGGCCTATATCCCGGCCGAGATACTGGACAAGCCGGGGCGGTTGAATGAAGAAGAATGGGTGATCGTCCGCCAGCACCCGGTTCATTCATGGAACGCCATCGCGGAATTTGAAGAGGTCAACGAGGATGTCGGCCGCATGGCCTACGCCCACCACGAGAAGCTTGACGGCTCCGGTTATCCAGAAGGATGGGAAGGCGAGCAGATACCAGACCTCGTGCGCATGGTCAGCATCGTCGATGTCTATGCCAGCATGATCGACAAGCGCGTCTACCGTCCGCCGGTAGCGCCGCCGGCCGCCATCACGATGATGATGCTCATGGAAGGGCACCTGGACATGGGTCTGGTGCAGGTTTTCGACAAACAGCTTCTGAACTGAGTTTCCCGCTTCCGCTTTGGTCCCGAAGCAGGACAAGGCTGTCGTTTTGCCCCGTCGGTGCCGCTGCCAAGTTCATTCACTACGCACTAGGAGGCAAACAGCAGACCTCGTCGTAGGCATAACGCTGCTTGAGCGTGCCGAAGTGTTCGAAGACGTCGAGCGCGACTTCATAGGCCGCCGGCGTAATTTCCGCATGCGGGGTCCAGCACCCAAGTTGTTGATAGGTGGCGATGCAATCGGCCAGGACGTCTTCGTCAATGTCGGGGAAGTATGGTTTTTCCGCCTTGGCGATTTCGGCGGCCGGGGCCTCGTTCATATACGCCCGGGTTTTCCGGTAGGCCCGCATGAAGGCCTCGGCCATGCCGGTCTGCAGCCATTCCGGCGTCGCGCATAGGCTTGAAAATGCGTTGGGACCGATCATTTTACCAACCTGGGCGACCACATGGCCGATGCCGTCCTTCTGCAGTTGCTGGGGGAAGGGGCCTTGCTGCTGCACGTATTGGCCCTGGCCGTCGCGGAAGGCGCCGTCGATGTCGGCGGCTCCTCCGGGGCAGATCAGATTGATCTTGTCGAAATCAATGCCCGCCTTGTGGCAGGCATAGACAAACATGGCGCGCGGCTGCCCGCCCTTGAAGCAGACCAGATCGGCGCCTTCCAGCTTGTCCCAGCTGAAATCAGGGTCGGCCTCGCGGCCGGTCAGGAAAAACCCGTCCATCTCATTGATTTGCGCGAAGTGCTTGACCTTGGGCGTCTCGCCCTTGCCCAGCGTCGCGAAGCCCTGGCTCGGCGCCGACTGCACGACATCGGCTGATCCGTCCAATAGCGCCTCGATGGCCGACTTTCCGGGCGGTGAGACGGACCAATCAGGCTCCAACCCCTCATCTGCGAGAAATCCGCCCGACATGGTCGAGATGAGCGGCGAATAGAACGCTGAAAAGAGTGTAAACTGAATTTTGATGCTGGCCATCTATCTCTCCCCAAAACTTGAAATGCAGAATTCGCGACGGGCAACCTGCCACCCTGGCGGGTTCCGCTAAGCAGCGGCTGTGGGATCGACGATGGAATAGTACTTCTTGATGTACCCGTCGGCCTTCCAGCTGCATACGGTCCCCATTGGGATGAAGAAGACGTCCCCGGCTTTAAATTTCTGCTCGGCGCCATCCTGTTCAGTGATCGTCACCTCGCCTTCGAGCAATTGGACAAACTCATGGCACGGAAACGGCTTGAGCTCGCTTTCAAAGGCCGTGCTGTCCCACATGCCGACAAACATGTTGCCGGCATCATTGGTGAAAAGAATGTTGTCACGCTGTCGCGGCGCATCGCCACGAATTTCGAACGGGTCCGTGGTATCCATCTTCTCTAGGCCGGCCTCGAGCGCATCCGGAACAAGCACCATGACGCCGCCATCGGCGGAACCAATATCCGGCGTCGATGAGTCTGGGTCCGCGTAGGTCATATAGAACTTGCGTAGGAATCCGACTTGCTTCCAACTGATGGGAATGGCGTTGCGGATGCAAAAAGTCTCGCCCTGCTGGACAGGTGTCTCGTTCCCATCACCGTCAATCATGGCGACTTGACCTTCAAGCACCCACATGAATTCGTCGCCGGGATAAGGGCCGAAGGCTTCCTGCATCGAGGTCGTCGTCCAGACACCGACGCTCAATCCCAACGCTTCGTCCTCGTAATAGACGTGCACGTGTTGTTCGGGCAGCTCGGACTGAAAGTCCGCCTGATCGAGTTCCATCTTAACCAACCCCGTCTCGGCGGGACCGTTCGGTTCAAATCGAATAACTTTTTTCTCGGCGCTCATATCGTGATCTTACTCCCTGGAAGGGTTCAATTTTGACAGACCCCGATACATAAATATGAAATCTTGGAAGGGTCAACGTAATACCGCCGCAGCCTGCAAATGGCTATGAGCAGAGCTTCCGCTGTGCTGTGATTTACATCCGCTTTGCCCCCACAAGCGGACGTTCCCGAAGCAGTGTTGGAATGTCTGCTTCTGACCCTAAGCGGACATTCCTTTGGTTAGGAGATCGGGAACTGACCAATCAGAAGAAAAGCCAATAGCCCACCGCCCAGGCCCCAAAGTATCCGGCGTCCGAGGCAAAAGAAGATCAGTAAACCTACGGCAGCACCGCCAAGGCGAGAAGCCAAAGGTGCCTCTGCAAGCACACCAGAAGGAATAAAAAGAATCTTCGCCATAATCCCAGCGGCGATGGCAAATGCGACGCATCCAATCCAGCGAAACAATGGCGTATCCTGTTCCAGATGTCCTGCGCCGACGACACCTAGGGCACGAAGCAGGAAGGTTCCTATTAGGCCAAGTATAAGAAGGTAAATGGGGTCAGTGATGATCACTGCTTTCTCTTCCATTCGATCACAGAAAAGGCAAGGGTGCCGCCAACTAGCCCTCCGAGAATTACTCCCCAATCAGCGGACCATGAATGAGCAATCGGAACGATTATGCAGCCTAGCGCGGCGGCGCATAGCATCATTGAATCGCGTGTCCGTCCAGTGAGAAGGAGAAGATAAAGCGGAGTAACGAAAATCAGTGCCCTAACGCCCTGCTCCGGAAGTTGGCTTGCCGCAGTGTGACCGAGGATTGTTCCCAGAGCACCGAGGGCAAGCGTTCCAAGACAAAATCCTTCAAAGTAGCGGTCTAGTTTTTGCCGGCTTTCAATCCGTCCTGCAGCGTCCGTTAGTTGCACAAATCCTGTCACGGAGTTGATCTGCGCCAGCCAGAAATGTCGTATCGTTATGCCCGGCTTTTCGCGAAGCAACGGAATGGAGGCGATTGTCAGCGGCAACATTCGCAGATTGGCGATTGTGACCGCAATTATCAAAGTCCAACCCAAAACGCCTTCGGTTGAGAGTTCTACGAACGCCACTTGGCCCGGCATACTCCATAGTCCTGCCATGAGAACTAGGGACCGCCAAAGTGTCTCACCTGCCTCACCGGCGATAGAACCGAACCCTGCCATAGCAGCAAATACGCCCCAACCGGGGGCGACAACGCAGTCCTTAAAACCTTTGGCGAAGGCAGAGGTGTCTGGTTTTTCCACTATTAAATCTGGGAAGTCCTTAACCCAGCCTATGTGAAAAACAAAGGCGGATTATTCCATGCCCAACGCTTCTGCTAAAGAAGAGACTGAAATGTTGTTCCGGCTGTGGCCTAGAATGTCCGCAATTGGTTATTAGCGGACATCCAGCCGCATCGTGATTTATGTCTGTTTTGACCCCGTAAGCAGCCATTCGAAACCTTGACATTTCCTTCTTTTTGTTCTATATATGTTCTAATGTTTCGAGACCGGCGACCCAGTGGGGCGGCGTCAACCCGGAACATCCCCCGAAGGGAGCGTGAAGGTCGTTACGCCGTTCCGGGAGGGCTGCCCGGTGGGCGGCCATGCTGTTGGACATTGTGAATATTGCTCTGGGACTGTCCGTCGGGTGGACGGGTGTAAGCCCAGGTTGCGGCTGTCGATCGACTTCAAAAGAGTTGAAAGACTTGAGCCGCAAGAATCGGAACCCAATTTGGTCTCTGGGTGGGTCAACTTGCCCGGATTTTGGTGAAGATGACGACAAATGACGATAAAAGACGACAAAAGACGATATTTCCCGTGGCTCGAACTGAAAGAAATCAGTGAGTTAGGAATCTTGCATTGAAGCCGCCGGCCTGGCCGCATTTCGGTACAATACGGCCCGTTTGATGCGCTGTATGCCCAACTTGCCCAAGCCGCGTTCAGCGGTTACAAGACTCGTCCTTATAAGAATTGAGACGAGCCTGCCATGCGCGCCGAAATCGAAACCCGAGCCTCCGAAATCAAGCAGTCGATCGAACTGCTGAGGAGGCATCTTTGACTACGACCGAGCCAAGGACCGCCTAGCGGAGCTGAACGCCGAGGCGGAAAATCCCGATCTGTGGAACGATTCCAACCGCGCGCAAAAGGTCATGCGCGAGCGGACCCGCATGGATGACGGGATCAACACCATTGATGGCATGGAACGCGAGCTGGCCGATCAATTGGAAATGATCGAGCTGGCCGAAGCCGAGGATGACGCCGAGGTGGTTGCCGAAGCAGAGGCGGCTCTGGCCGCGCTCCAGGCCCGCGCCGCCAAGGCTGAGCTGGGAACGCTATTGTCCGGTGAAGCCGACGGCAACGATTGCTATCTCGAAATACACGCCGGTGCCGGCGGCACCGAGGCCCAGGACTGGGCCGAAATGCTGCTCAGGATGTACACCCGCTGGTCGGAGGCCCATGGCCACAAGGTCGAATGGATGGAGGAAAGCGCCGGCGAAGAGGCGGGGATTAAATCGGCGACGCTTAAGATCATCGGTGACAACGCCTACGGTTGGCTGAAGACAGAGGCCGGTGTCCACCGCCTGGTGCGGATTTCGCCGTACGATTCATCGGCGCGACGCCATACCAGCTTTGCCTCGGCCTGGATCTATCCGGTGGTTGACGACGCCATTGAAATTGAGATCGACGAGAAGGATTTGCGCGTCGATACCTATCGTGCGTCCGGTGCCGGCGGCCAGCACGTCAACAAGACCGATTCCGCCGTGCGTCTGACCCATGAGCCGACCGGCGTCGTCGTGCAGTGTCAAAACGACCGCTCCCAGCATAAGAACCGGGCGGCGGCCATGAATATGCTGAAGGCGCGGCTGTATGAACTGGAACTACAAAAGCGCGACGAGGAAATGGAAGCGGAGCGCGGGGCCAAGACGGACATTGGATGGGGTCATCAGATCCGCTCCTACGTTTTGCAGCCCTACCAGATGGTTAAAGACCTGCGCACCGAGGTCGAGACCTCCAATACCGGTGCCGTCTTGGATGGCGATATCGACGACTTCCTCGCCGCCGCCTTGGCCCAGCGCGTTAAGGGCGGCACGGAATAGCCGGGTCGCCGGTTACTGCAGCATAATCTCCTTGAACAGCACCGCGGTAATGCGGGCCGGGGCGATGGTATTGTTAACGATGTTGGCGATATCGAAGCGCAGCTTGTTGGTGCCTTCCTTGCCGACCAGGTCCTGGCGTTCCTGTTCGCGCAAATGCATTTGCACCCGGTCCATAATTTTGACTTCCGCCAGTTGCAGCGCCGTCAGGGACTCGCTGTTCAACTGCACAGCGATGATTAAGCGGATAAAGGGTGCGCGGCAGCGGCCGGTCTTGAGATCCGCCTTGAGTTGAGGGAGCTCGTGGGTAACCGGGGTTCCCAGGACCAGCTCCGCCGTTTTCGAGCCGCCTGAGCCGCCTAAGAACCCCATGAAATAAGCGGTCCCGCCGCCCAGGAGAAGCAACACGACGGCGCCGGCGATGATGGCGATCAGCTTTTTCTTGCTGCCGCCCTTGGCCTCGCCATCCTCATCATCGTCATTGTTCTCGTCCTCGTCATCGTCCTCGCGATCGCCGCCGTCCTCGCCATCGCCGTCTTCGTCTTCGTCATCGTCGAGGTCGCCAAACGTCCCATCGGAGCCAAGTCCCTCCGCGTCGTCGTCTTCCGATTTTTCGAAGTCATCCTCGTCTTCTTCGCTCATGGGACTCTCCTTTGAGGCAATTCAATGGATAAAGTAACGCAAATGACCGGCGCCGTGGCAAGGGAGTTGGCGGACCCTGGCCACGCCGCTGGTCATGCGGGCGTGTCTTCGGCGGACGCCGGCTCCGCGATAAGTTCATTAAATAGGCCATGGACCCACTGCGCCGTCGTCTTGATTTGGGATTCCAGCTGAGCAAAATCCTTTGCCCCGGCGGCCTGCACGAGATCCGCTTTTAACGCGCTCGACATTTCGGATTCCCGAGCCGCCGTGATTTCACCGGAGATGGTCAGCGTCAGCAGGCCGAGAAGCGAGTGCCAGAAATCAAGTGCATCGGATAGCCGCGCGGCCGCATCCTTGTCAAGAACGCCGGCATCGGCCAAGGCTGCGATTGCGGCGGCGGTGGATGGAACGGTCACCTCAGGTTGGCCGTGGCCATGCTTGAGGACAAGATATTGGACGATGAATTCGACATCGATCAATCCGCCGCGCAACTGTTTCAGCGACCAAAGTGAGTCCACGCCTTTTTCCTGAACCAGCCGATTGCGCATGTCAGCAACGTCGCGAAGCAGGGCGGCGTTATCCCGGTGGCGCGTGAGTACGTCGTGAATTGCCTGCCCAACAGAGGCGCTTAGATCATCGGACCCGACAATGACCCGCGCCCGGGTCAGCGCCATATGCTCCCAGGTCCATGCGGTCTCGGCGTGGTACTGAACAAAGCCGTCGAGAGCCGAAGCGATAGGCCCTGAGTTCCCCGAAGGCCGTAGCCGCATGTCGACCTCATAGAGGCTGCCTTCCGATGTTAGCGCGGTGAGCGAGTTAATCAGGCGTTGGCTTAGGCGGGCGAAATAGTGGCTCGGCGTTAGGGGTTTTGGGCCGTCGGACGTTTCGGCGTCACCGCCGGCATGATAGATGAAGATCAAATCCAGGTCTGAGCCCGCCGTCATTTCGCGGCTGCCCAGCTTGCCTAGGGCGACAACGGCCATTTCAGCACCTTCGATACGTCCGTGCTGACAGGCAAACTCTGCTTGCGTTCGCGGATAGAGTTGGCGAATGGCCGTCTCGGCGATATCGCTCAGGCCAAGCGCAGCCTGCTGCGAGCTGATACGGTCCGTGAGTTGCTGGACGCCAATTTGAAAACGCCGATCGTGGGCCCAGCGGCGTGCAATATTAAATCCGTCCTCTTCGTGCTCGGCCTGTTCGAGCAAACGTGACAATTCGCTGTTCAAGGCGCTGAAATTTGGCGGCGGATCAAAGAAATCGCGAGTTAAAACGCTATCAAGAACCGAAGGACGGCGGCTCATGTGATCAGCTAATCGGGGCGCGGAACCGATGATCAGGGCAACCAGGTCAAGAAGCTGCGGATTGGCCTGGAACATAGAAAACAACTGCACACCGGACGGCAGGCCCTCCAGGAATCCATCGAAGCGAACGAATGCGGTGTCCGGGTCCGGGGTCGCGGCTATTGCTTTCAGCAGAATCGGCATCAATTCGGTAAGTATCTCACGTGCCCGGGTGCTGCGTGTCGCGCGATATCGTCCGTGGTGCCAGCCCCGCACTGCCGCATCGACTGTCTCCGGGGTGAGGTAACCCAGTCCCGCGATCGTCGATAATGTCTCCGGATCAGCATCGACGCCCGTAAAGACCAGATTTCCGGTGGTTTCTCCTTCCGCCGCCAAAGAAGGAGAATCACCGAACAAGTGTCCATAGTGGCCGGCCACGAGTTCAAGATTTGCGACCAAATCTTGAGTAAAAGCTTCAACTTCCGCATACCCGAGGAAAACGGCCAATTTCGTCATCACTTCCGGGCTCTCTGGAAGAACCTGGGTTTGTTCGTCGTTGATCATTTGCAGGCGGTGTTCGATCCGGCGAAGAAACTCGTAGGAGGAAACCAATTCTGAGGCAGTAACCTGCTCGCACCGGCTGTGGTCGGCCAAAGCTTGGATGGCGCTGATGGTGGCGGGTGATCGCAACCCGACTTCACGCCCTCCCCAGATAAGTTGCTGGGTCTGCGCAAAGAACTCGATCTCGCGAATGCCGCCGCGGCCGAGCTTTATGTTATGGCCATACGCCTTGATGTCCTGACCGCCTTTTTGGGCATTGATCTGACGTTTGATGGAGTGGATGTCCTGAATGGCCGCGAAGTCGAGATTCTTGCGCCAAACATATGGCTCCAAACGTTTGAGGAAATCCAAGCCGGAATCTATGTCGCCGGCCACGGGTCGCGCCTTGATCATGGCCGCCCGTTCCCAGTTTTGCCCTAGACTCTCGTAATAGGTTTCCGCCGCTAAAGCGGAAATTGCCAGAGGTGTCGCTCCCGCATCTGGGCGCAGTCGCAAATCCGTGCGGAACACGTACCCTTCACTGGTTCGTTCATCCATCAGCCGAACAATGCTACGGGTCAGACGAACAAACTGATTTTGCAGTCCATCGGGATCACTGGTTTTGATCCGATCGCGGTCGTAAAGAATGATCAAGTCAATATCGCTGGAATAGTTGAGCTCCCGGGCCCCCAACTTGCCCATGCCCACAATGATTAGGCCTGAGTCGCGTTCCGGGTCATCGGGGTGATCAAGTTCAAATGCTCCCTGCGCCTCAGCTATTTGAAGTGAAAGTGTGGCGGCGGCAGAAAGGGTCGCATCAGCAAAATCAGATAATGCCATCGTTATGCGCCCAAGTGGCCATAGGCCAATTATATCTGCGATGGCTATGGTTAAAGCGACTTGGCGCTTGGCAACCCGGAGAAGGCGGGACAAATCTTCTTCATTAAGATTTTTTTTGCGATTTGCTGATATGTCTTCAATGATCTGCCCATATGCGTAGTCAGGACCACTGTTTACGAGTGCTCGGAAGAAAACCGGATCTTTGACACAACAGAAAGTTAGGAAAGGGCTATTGCCGAACAAAGCATCGATTAACTTTCGTCCCTTCGGGTCGGCACTAAGAGCTTCGCACCACTCGGCAAGATCCTCGGGGAGCGATTCGTTGAGTTTCTGGGATGCTTCCAGCCATTGCCTTACACCGAGTTCTGCCATATCCGGATCGGATGGCTCCGGAATCTCGACAATGCTGTCCAGGATGGAAAAATGATGCATAATAACGTGCTCCGAACATGCGCAGCCTGCGGGATGGCGCGAGTGGGGTCAAGCCGCCACCAGTGGGGAGTAATGCCACTTTGATCAATTGGATTATCCGCGGAACCGTCCAGTTGCTGGCCGGCCTTAGTGCTGGCCTTACGATCATTGCCGCATTGGTCGCTTGGCAATTGAATCAGGGTCCGATCTCATTGGCGTTTCTGTCTCCTTACATCGAAGATGCTGTCAATTCCGAGAATCGCAACTTCCGACTGCAAATGGCGGACACTATCCTGACCTGGGCTGGTTGGGAGCGCACTCTCGATATACGCATTCTCGACATTAAAGTTGTGGGTCCTGGTGGAGCTACGATTGGTAGTATTCCCGAAGCCTCGTTTTCTTTGAGTGGCGATGCTCTGTTCCGTGGGAAGTTGGCGCCCCGTAGCATCGAGCTATTTGGACCCAAGCTTCAGTTCAGACGGACTCGAGATGGCAGTTTCGACATCGGATTTGGTGAAGGGACTGCTCAATCGGGCGAGGCGGCGCGGCGGTTGTTGAGCCAACTGATTTCAAGTGGACGCACCGGTAACAGCCCGGCACCAGAAGCTGAGATGAGTTATTTGAACAGTCTCAATATTGTCGGTGCCGATGTCACCATAATCGATCAGGTATTGAAACGGTCCTGGCAGGTGCCTGCAACGGATGTCCGTTTACAAAAGGATGTATTCGGTATCAAGGGTACAGTTTCCATGGTGATTGACGTCGAGGATCGCCAAACCGAGATCGAACTCACCGGTGGATTCTGGCCGGATCAAGGGCGCATTCAATTGGCCGCTGGCTTTGGCGAGGTTTCTCCGGTGGCATTCGCTTCTATCATCAGTGAACTGGGGCCACTTAAGACTTTCGATTTGCCGTTAAAGGGAAAGATTTCCGTTTCCGCCTCTGTAAACGGAAATATCGATTCAATCGACTTCGATCTGACTGGAAGCCATGGCCAGTTGCGTCTACCCGAACCGATTTTGCAAACGGTGTCTGTTGAGCAGGTCACTTTACGTGGACGGTACAAAGGAGAGAGTGGCGATCTGGATTTGGATGAATTGACCGTCGACTTGGGCGCGGATGGTGGCATTGAACTGCCAGGCGAAGTTTATCACCGTATGCCGCTTCGATCATTTCAAATGGCTGGCAGATATGATGGTGTTCTGGAGGAGTTCGATATCCACCAGTTGGATGCTGATCTTCAGGGACCCAAGGTGAGCGTAAGCGCTAAGTTGCGCGGATTATCCAGTAATCCCGAGACCATTGATATCGACGTACGCAGCAATGTTACCGGCATCCCTGTGGATGAGTTGTCTCGGTATTGGCCTGAGTCTGCGGGTACGGATGCGCAACGCTGGGTCATCGCTCATCTTTCCAACGGAACAATCAATGCTCTGTATGCAGATACGCGATTTCGTTGGAAGCAGGGACGGCCGCTGGAAGTGGTTTCCATTGATGGCAATATGGATGTCGATGATCTGAGTATTTCCTATCTGGGAGGTATGCCTAAAATTCGAGGCGTTACAGCTCATATGAAATTCAATGAGGAAAAGTTTGACGCTTTTATAACCAGCGGAATTTCCTCCGGACTTGTTATACGCCGTGGAAAAGTTCGGTTGTCAGGTCTTGATGAGTTTGATCAATATGCCAATATTGATTTATCCATCGTTGGAAGCCTGAAATCAAAATTAGCGTATATCGATAATCAGCCGCTCGGATTTGCGTCCGCTGTCGGAATCGATCCGCGCTCGGCCGAAGGCCAGTCGACCACCAAGTTAAAATTGCGTTTTATCATCGAGCATAACCTGAGTCCGGAGCAGATCGAAGTTTCAGCTCAGTCCACGATGCGTGATGTCGCGCTCAACAATGTTTTCATGGGGCGCGGTATTCATGATAGCCGACTTAGTCTTAAGGTTGACCGTGAAGGCATGGTGGTGACCGGCGGTGTATATATTGAGAAAATACCCGCTCGACTTTCGTGGCGTGAGAATTTTGCCGAGGGTGCCGACTTTCAGAGCCAGTACGACTTGCGTGCTACTATTGCCGATGTGGAGCATATCGCTGATCTCGGCCTAGATTTAAAACCATTTTCGGGCGACTATATTCGAGGATCAGTGGGTGCTGATGTCCGTTTCACCGTATTTGATGATGTCGACCGGCGTATAGAGGTTCGCGCTGATGTGACCGGTGCGACCATGACCGCGCCTGCATTGGGGTGGCAGAAAGATGCTGGAATCAAAGGCCACGCTGAAATCACCATGAACTTGGAGCGGGAATTGGTCAGTGATGTCCCCGGCTTTACAATCGAGGCGGCGGGATTGGAGGTTAGGGGGTCGGCGAAATATGCTGCTGACGGTACCGGCCTCCAGAGAATTGAATTTGAAAAAATTATTGTCGGGCGGACCAATGTTAGTGGCGCCTTGATCCCCATCGCCGATGGCTCCTGGGACGTTGGGTTCCATGGCCGTAGTTTTGATTTGGCGCCGATGTGGGCGCAAATTTTGGCCGATAGTTCTGACAGTACTGCCGAGGACGATTTTGCGTTACCCGACCTAACAATGTTGATCGAAATGGATAAAGTTTGGCTCGGTCCAGAGTATACTGTGAATAATTTTTCCGGCACCTTCGCTCACGCGAATGAGTTGTGGGAGACGGTGATGTTGAGGGGGGCTCTTCACTCTGGAGCCAATTTCAAGCTCGATATCGTGCCGGGCCAGGATGGCAATCGGGTTCTTAACGTACGCTCTGCTGATGCTGGTGAAATGTTTCGGTTGCTTGGCTACTACGAGAACATGCGTGGCGGAGAACTAAATATTTCCGGAATCTATGACGACGCCGCGCCGGATCGGCCGTTGCGCGGGCAAGTGTCCGTAGAGGATTATCGGGTCGTAGACGCGCCAGTGCTTACGCACGTTCTGAGTATTATGGCCTTAACCGGCATTATCGACGCTCTCGGGGGCGAGGAGGGATTGGCATTCAGCGATCTCGAAGTTCCATTCATTCGCCGACAGGGTGCGATTACCCTTACGGACGCTAGGGCGACGGGCGCGTCACTCGGCTTTACCGCATCGGGAACCGTCTATACCCATGCGGATGTGATCGATATGGAGGGCACGGTTGTGCCAGCTTACGCGCTTAATTCGGCGCTTGGACACATTCCTCTGTTCGGCGAGCTTCTGACCGGTGGCGAAGAAGGCGGAGGAATTTTTGCCGCTAACTTTACCATGACCGGGACAACGGAAGAGCCAACAGTATCGGTCAATCCGCTTTCGGCACTTGCCCCAGGCATTCTTCGCAATGTGTTCGGAATTTTTGGCGATGCCAAGCTTAATAAGGGCGCCAAGGACGATGGTTCTAATCTGACTGAGACGAGATAGCTGAAATACGAACCTGGGGAGCCTTCAGTTGATGCTGGCACGGATTGACGCCCTGGCTATGGCGGCGCTTTCCCGGCGGCGATTCCTAACCACCCTTGGCGCGTATCTTTTCATCCTGCTTGCGTTGCGCGTCTTTATGTTTAGCGGTGCGTCGGAAGATGACGCCGAACAACTCCTCTACAGTCAAATCTGGGCATTTGGATACAAAGCCAATCAGCCGCCGCTCTATACCTGGCTAGTTCTGATGAGCCAGCAAATATTCGGCGTAACGATCCTCTCCGTCGAAGCCGTCAAGTTCGCGGCATTGTTTGCGATGTATGGGTTCTACCATCAAGCGGCCCGGTTGGTGCTTGGAGACGACCGGTCCGTCACCCTGGCAACCTTGTCTCTCGTCGGCTTCTATTACATCGGCTGGGACATGGTCATGAACTATTCCCACACGGTCCTGATGGGCGCCGCCATAGCCGCAACGTTGTGGGCCGCATTCCGGCTTCGTGATTATCATGATTTTCGCGACTACTTGTTCCTCGGCCTCGCAATCGGCTGCGGCCTGCTCTCCAAATACAATTACGCCCTGTTTCTTGTCGCCTTGGCCGCCGCCTGCATCGCGGATAAGGAATTCCGCCGCGTTCTGCGCCCGCGTAATCTCTGGCTTACCGCTGCCGTCGCAGCGGTCATGGTTTCCCCTCACGCCCTCTGGGTCGCATTCCACGAAGTTGATGTCACCACGATTCATACAGCACCGCCGCCCGAAGTTGGCGTGATCGCCTATCTTTTGGACGCCGGACGCGGTTTGCTGGGGTTGGGGGAAGGTATCGCCGCATTTCTGTCGCCAGCGATTATCCTGATGGTGTTGTTTTTTTGGCGGGCTTTCGGTCGCATATCCGGCTCTAAAATCAGTCAACCTTTCAAACGCCTTTTGGAAGCCTACTTCATTTCCGTTGTCCTGATGTTGATACTTGCCGTCGCCGTGTTCCGCATCGGCGACTTTCAGAACCACTGGCTGATGGTGCTGATACCGTTTCCAATCTACGTGTTCTTGCGGATCAAGTGTATGGAACCGCCTGATCGATGGCTTAGTAGGTATGGCGTTGCTATCGGCATGTTGGCGGTAGTTGTGATCGCCGGCGTCGTTGGGCGATACGTGGTCGGGCCGGACATCTGCCGCAAGTGCAATTTTTTTCTTCCCTATGAGGTGCTTGCCAAAGACTTGCGCACCGCCGGGTTCGATCACGGCACCATGATTTCGCCGGGCTTTCCCAATCAACTGAGCGGGAATTTGCGGCGGTACTTCCCCGACTCGCGTTTTGTCAGCATGCGGTTTGCTCCTTTCATGCCGCCGCCGCGAGCCGAGCAGGGCGCGTGCATTATTGTTTGGAATGCGGTGTTTGGCAGCGATCGGAAAACATGGGGCGGATATGTGCAATTCGCCAACCAAAATCTCGGCACAAGTATCGGCGAAAATCCTGCCGTTCATTTGCTTGAGGCGGAAATTCCCCGCGCCGGTGGCCGTCGGGTCACGCTGGCGTACATCCCGGTCACGGAAGAAAAGGGATCTTGCCACTAGACCGGTCGTATCAGGGCGTGCCGCTTCTTTCCCGCCGACAGCTTGATCACGCCGTCGGCATTCGCATCCTTGCCGGTGATTACCTGGGTCTCGTCGGCGATCACGGCATCGTTGAGACGCGCGCCGCCGCCCTTGATCAGTCGCCTCGCCTCGCCGTTGCTGGCCGCTAGGCCGGCGCGCTTGAAAAGGTCAAATGCCGGAATGCCGGCGTCCAAATCCGCACCCGCGACCTCAATCGTCGGCAGGCCGTCCGCCGCGGTTCCTTCCTCGAAGGTTTCCTCCGCGGTCTTGCGCGCCGCGGCGGCGGCATCAGCGCCGTGGCAAAGTTCTGTCGCCCCGTCGGCCAGGACCTTTTTGGCCTCGTTGATTTCACTGCCGTCGAGGTTTTCCAGGTGGACAATTTCATCCAGGCTCAGATCCGTGAACAGGCGCAGGAACCGGCCGACGTCGGCGTCTTCCGTGTTGCGCCAGTACTGCCAGTAATCATAAGCCGACAACATATCATCGTTGAGCCAGACGGCGCCGTCGGCGGTCTTACCCATCTTGGCGCCGGACGACGTGGTCAGCAGAGGCGTCGTCAGGCCGAACAACTCCCGTTGGTCAACCCGGCGGCCTAGGTCAACGCCGTTGACGATGTTGCCCCACTGGTCGGAGCCGCCCATTTGCAGGCGGCAATCGTCTCGCCGCGCCAGTTCCACGAAGTCGTAGGCCTGCAGTACCATGTAGTTGAACTCCAGGAAGCTCAACGGCTGTTCCCGCTCCAACCTCAGTTTGACGCTGTCAAAGCCGAGCATGCGGTTGACGGAAAAATGGCGGCCGTAGTCGCGCAGGAACGGGATGTAGTCCAGTTCGTCGAGCCAATCGGCATTGTTGACCATGACCGCGTCCGTGGGGCCATCGCCGAAGGTCACGAACTTGGCGAAGACATCCTGTATGCCGGCCATGTTGGCGGCGATGGCGTCATCATCCAGGAGCTTGCGAACATCGTCCTTGCCTGACGGGTCGCCGACCTTGGTGGTGCCGCCGCCCATCAGCACGATCGGTCGGTGGCCCGAGCGCTGCAGGTGGCGGAGCACCATAATCGCGACCAGGCTGCCGGCGTGCAGGCTCGGCGCCGTGCAATCGAAACCGATATAGGCGGAAACCGGTCCCCGGCTCAGGAGATCGTCGAGGGCGTCCAAATCCGTGCATTGGTGCAGGAAACCCCGTTCAACGATGGTGCCGATAAATTCTGACTTGTACTCGGTCATTTCAGTCCCGTTCGTTGTTGCACTGGGTTTATGGTATCCCTATGCCAAGTGCAAGCCGTCGTCGCGGCACCAACTGAGAAATTGTGTTTAGGGAATGCGTCATGGCAGAACGGCAACGGCAGCTGGCCATCGGCCTCATGAGCGGCACCTCCATGGACGGCATCGACGCCGCCGTGATCGAGACCGACGGCGATTCTGTGTTCGCCATGGGCGCCGCCATCTCCGTGCCCTACGGCGATGAATTTCGCACCCGCCTGCGCGGCATTGTCGGCGTTGATCCGCAAGGCAACGCCGAGGCTGCGTCCGTGGCGGAGGACTTGACGCGTCAGCATGCGGCGGCGGTCGAACGGCTGCTGGGCGAGGCCGGCCTTTCCGCCGGTGACGTCAGCCTGATCGGCTTTCATGGTCACACCGTTCTGCACAGGCCGGATGAAGGCTTTACCTGCCAGATTGGCGACGGGGCGCAGTTGGCAAAACAAACGGGCGTGCCGGTGATCAACGATTTCCGCACCAAGGACATGGCCGCCGGTGGCGAGGGCGCGCCTTTGGCCCCGGTCTACCACGTGGCGCTCACCCGCACCTTGGAGCGGCCCGTCGCCGTGCTCAATGTCGGCGGTGTCGCCAACGTCACCTGGGTCAGTCCCGACGGCGGCGCGACCGCATTTGATACCGGTCCTGGCAACGCCTTGCTCGACGATTGGATACAGGCCAAGACCGGTGATTCCATGGACGCAGGCGGCAAGCTGGCCCGCGCCGGAAATGTTGACGAAACGGCGTTGACGCAACTGATCGATAATCCGTACTTCGCGCGGCTCTATCCCAAGTCCCTTGATCGCGACGATTTCTCCTTTGATTCGCTTGAACACCTGTCGGTGGAGGACGGCGCGGCGACCCTGGTTGAATTTACCGCCGCCGCCGTCGATATCGCCAGCCACATGCTGCCGGCGCCGCCCTTGCGATGGCTGGTCACTGGCGGCGGCCGTCACAACGCGGCGATTATGGCGGCGCTGCGCCGCCGCCTGGGAGCTCCCGTGGAACCGGTCGAGGCCGAGGGTTGGCGCGGCGATGCCCTCGAAGCGCAGGCCTTCGCCTATCTGGCCGTTCGCTCCTACTACGGCCTGCCTCTGAGCTATCCGCAAACCACCGGCGTTGAGAGGCCGGTAAGCGGCGGCGTGCGGCATAACCCATAACCTATTGAAATCACTGCATTTAAAGTTGGCCGCGCCATGTAAAATATCGTCATTTGTCGTCATTTGTCGTCATTAGCTTAGAGCCGAGCGCGCGAAAAGAGGTTTCCTCACGTAATTTCAATAACTTAACCTTTCTTAGCGCCACCATCCGTCGCTGTCTCATATCCAAAAACCTCCGCGCCCCGTTCCTAGTAAAGGGAATAGGACACGACAGCCTAATGATAGGTAAATTATCTTATTACAAAGAATTTGTCAAGCACATTTCGCTATTCCCTTATATCCGGGCGGAGCCATACCCGTTTTGGCTATGCCTGCTTTCGGGGTCAAAGCAAAAGAGAAACACCGCTCCCGAAAGAGTCCGCTAATAGCCAGAAGCGGACATTGCATGTGTAGCCAGTTTACTCTGAATGTTTTGGTGATAGGATGTTTGAAGGGACACCATAGACGGGGGAGTTCAATTGAATCTCCGGAGGGTGGCCGTCTTCAGGTGAAATTGGTGCTATGAGTACATTTTTCTTAGACTTTGTATTTAGCTCTCTAATCCTACTTGCTCTGGTGAGCGTGTACGAGTTCTCCACAACAAATATAAAATTTCCCAGTAACACGATTGAAATTTGGATATCCGGTGTAGCGATTGGGTTGATCTCGGTCGCGATATTGAGCAATCCCATCAATCTTTATAAGGGGATTTTCGTTGACGCTCGCTGGGTCTTGTTGAGTTGCTGTGCGGTATTTCTTAATTGGAGAATCGTCGTCATTGGCGGAATTATTTGTGCCGCTTACCGCTACTACCAGGGTGGAGCGGGTGGTGTCCCGGGTGTCTATACTGTAATCGTTTCGATACTGGTCGGGTTTTCTTGGAGGTACTTACTTGTTAAGTACGAAATAGCCTTCAAATGGTACCTGCAGTACATCTTCGGCATAACAGTTGAGTTGGCTATTTTGGGTTTACTCTATTTCGTTTTGCCCGCCGGCAAGGGGCCTATCGTCGTGAGTAACATTGCGATGCCATTGTTACTCCTGTTCCCTGTTGTCAGCACGATACTATCGCTTCTGCTTCAGCAGCACAGAAAAGAGGGTGTCGTCGGTTTCCGTTAGGTTGCGTCAATCACATGGGGTTCTAAATGCAGATTCGGCAAACATCTAATCGCAGCTTGCTGCTGTCGATGCTGATCATTGCAAGCCTGATCACTCTTACCCTGATGCACAACAATATCAGCGCGGAGTTGTATGAAAGCGAACAGCGTAGATCCGCCGCATTTAGGTTAGCGGATCAACTTCGCAGCAATTCCAATGAACTAACCGAATTGGTTCGCACATATTCGGCGACGGCGAGCCCCGAATTTCTCGAGTCCTACGTAAAGCTCCGTACGGCCCAGCAGACGATTCTCCCGCAGCCGCTCAACAACAGTACGATCATCGGCACTCAATTGGCGGCCATTATCGAGACGGAAGACCCTGCCGAATCAACGGATGAGGGAATGGATGTTCCTGCGGAGTTGGTCAAGCTGCAGGAAATTCAGAAACTTACCGGAGAGTTGGTGGCGTTCGAAAACAAGGCTATCGCGGTCGTCGATACGGGCAACGCACCGAAGGCAATGCAACTCCTTTACAGCGAAGCGCATTCACTGGCCAAAACCAAGGTTATGAACTCCATTGACGAGTTCGTCACGGCGATCGATCAGCGCACCAAACGCGAAGCAGACGAACTAACAGCCAAGAAAGATAAGCTCTTTAAGAATTACGGCTTTCTGCTGCTCATCATCTTAGCGGCAACGCTGTTTGAATTTCTGTGGGGCAAAAAGCAGATTGTTGCGCCGATCGAAGAACTTACGCAGAAAGCGAGCAGCATGGCTGAGGGAGACTACCAACAACGCGCGGATATTGAGTCGACTAACGAAATCGGCGTGCTCGCATCCACTTTCAATAAAATGGCGGAATCGATTGAGCTGGATATTGCGGACAGAAAACGCATCGCGGAAGAGGTCGAATCATTACGCCAAAAGGCTGAGGGCCGTTCAGTGGAGCTTGAGATCGCGTTAGACGCTGCGGAGCAAGCGACAAAAGCGAAGGGGGAATTCCTCGCCTCCATGAGTCATGAAATCAGAACGCCGATGAATGGCGTCGTCGGCATGGCGGACCTGCTTTCGCAAACCAACTTGAGCGAAGATCAGCACCAAATGCTGAGTACGATCAAGGATTCCGGAAATTCCCTGCTGACGGTTATCAACGATATTCTCGACTTCTCAAAGATTGAGGCGGGTAAACTGGATATTGAAAGCGTTCCGCTATCGATGTGCGAGGTGCTCGAAGGGGCCGCCGCTACAATTTCGCCCAATGCGTCTCGAAAAAACATTCAAATTGTCACCTACGTCGATCCGCTTATCCCTCAAACTTTGCTAGGCGATCCTGTTCGCCTTCGCCAAATCGTCTTCAATCTAACGGGGAACGCTGTGAAGTTCTCCGAGGAAGGCGAAGTGGTCGTCCGAGCGGACAAGGTGTCCGGCGATGGTAGCGGCTTGCGGGTTAAGATTTCGGTCGTTGATAACGGCATTGGGATTTCGGAAGACGCTCAAAATAAACTATTTGGAGCTTTTTCTCAGGTGGACACCTCGACGACGCGCCGGTTCGGTGGAACCGGTCTCGGGCTGACGATTTGCAAGGGCCTGGCCGATAAGATGGGTGGAGATATCTCTGTCGAGAGTCAGATAGGTTCAGGCTCGACATTTTCTGTCGAGGTTCCGATGGCGCTGGACGATGAAAGTGAAACCAAATCGAACGACGTCGACTTGGGCGGCGTTCGGCTTCTCGTCATCACGGAAAGTGAAATGCTTGGATATTCCGTTGCGCGTTATTTGGAGTATTGGGAAGCCAAAGTGCAAATTGCTTCGAGCGACGCAGATGCAGAAGAGAGAATCGCGGCCCTACATAATGAGAACAAAGTTTTCGACATTATCGCCTTTGACTTTACTCTGGATGAGGACCGTCAGCGCGCGATCATGGAAAAATTTTCGTCGGTTAAAACCAAGTTTCTGCTCATGCTTGACGGACAGCGGCGCAGCGCGCGTATCGAAGGCTCCAATATCGTTACCGTGGATGGCAACCCGCTTCGTCAATCGCAACTCATCAACGCTGTGGCCGTGGCCGTCGGCCGCGCCAGCCCGCTCGTGAAGGCCGACGCGGGCGGCGATCTCTCCAAGGTTTACGTTTCCCCGTCAGTTGAAGAGGCCCTCGCGCAAGGCACGTTAATTCTGTTGGCCGAGGATAATATTACCAATCAAAATGTGATTCAGCGGCAACTCAGAATGCTGGGATACACCTGCGAAATTGCCGACGACGGAAAACTCGCTCTGAAGGCCTGGCGGGAACGCGATTACTGTTTGCTGCTATCCGACTGCCATATGCCGCACATGGATGGTTTCGAGCTGACCGCGGCAATCCGTGGCGACGAAGAGGGCTCAGGCAAGCGCGCGCTCATCATCGCGGTAACGGCCAATGCGCTGGAAGGGGAGGCTCAACGGTGCATAGCAGCGGGAATGGATGACTATCTTTCTAAGCCGTTGAAGATGCACGATCTAAAGGCAATGCTTAAAAAGTGGATGCCGAATTACGAACCCATCGAAGCTGTCGAGAATGAGGACCGGGGTTCCGTCGAGAACAAGGAGCACGAATCCGTTCCAGATGCCTCGGAGGCTGTCGCGTCAAGTGGCGGCGGCAATGGGGATAATGGTGCCATCGATCCTTCGGCTTTGAAGAGCGTCTTTGGTGACGATGAGGCAACCTTCAAGGAAATTCTCAAGGACTTTGTCGAGCCGGCGACATCAAACGTTGATGAAATTACGGCATCGTTCGACGACCGATCCGCCGACGGCGTTGCAAAGGCCGCGCACAAGCTAAAATCCTCAGCTCGAAGTGTTGGCGCCCATGAACTGGCAGATTTGTGCCTGGCCCTCGAAACAGCCGGTAAAGCCGAAGACTGGGGCGAAATTGAAAAAGCGGCACCACGCCTACCAAACACCATCGAAAAAGTCGTCGAGTATATCGACAACTTGTGATCTCCAATATCCGCTTTGGGCCAGTAGCAGACATTCCGTGACTGAGGCCTAAATTTCCGCTTTAGGGCTTAAAGCGGACGTCGGCCACTGGGTATCTGAATGTCCGCTAATAGTCAGGCGTGGGCATATGGATGTTGGTCGCGGCATGCCTTTTGATGCGGAGCGCATACCGCGTGACAGCCTTTTCTACGGATAGAAAACCAATCGGGTGAGGTCGGGTGGCCGGAGCGGCTTGCCGATGCTACGCCGCCTTGACCAGGGTCTTGTCGAGGTAGTCGTTGACCTCGTCACTCAGTTTTTCCAGATGCTCCCGGAAAAAGTGGTCGCTGCCCTTGATGATCCGGTAGTCGATCTTGATGTTTTTCTGCTTTTGCAGTTTTTGCGCCAGCTTATCGACGGACGACTGCGGGACGACGTCGTCCTTGTCGCCGTGGACGATGATGCCCGACGCCGGACACGGCGCCAGGAACGAGAAATCATGCATGCTGGCCGGCGGCGCAATGGATATGAACCCGTCGATCTCCGGGCGACGCATCATCAATTGCATGGCGACCCAGGCGCCGAATGAAAATCCGCCGATCCAACATCCCGGCGAGCTGGTGTTATGGGCCTGCATCCAGTCCAATGCCGAGGCCGCATCACTGAGTTCCCCCTGGCCGTTGTCGAAATGCCCTTGTGAGCGGCCGACACCGCGAAAGTTGAACCTGAGGACGGAAAAGCCACGACGAACGAAGGTCTGGTAGAGCGCATAGATGACCTTGTTGTTCATAGTGCCGCCGTGCTGCGGGTGCGGATGCAGGAGCAAGGCGACCGGCGCGCCCGTCTCCCGGGAATGGTGATAGCGGCCTTCGAGACGGCCCTCGGGGCCGTTAAATATCACTTCAGGCATGGTTGGATATGCTCTCTACTCGCAGAATAGCCATATAGGCTACTATTGTTATCAGAATAAAAGACATTATAAGATATTGAAATAAAACAATTATGGCCCATATACTTGACCATCCCACTTGGGTTACATATATATTGACCTAGATAAAAACCGGCCCGTCATTGTGGTGATTATTTAAGCGCTCCCTGACGGGTTGTCCCGGACCGATAGAAAGATATAGCAGAAACGATGATTTTCAAGCGGTTTCAGGAGGATATCGCGGCCTTTATGGCGCGGGACCCGGCGGCCAGGGGGGCGCTGGAAATCGTTCTGTGCTATCCGGGGTTCCATGCGCTCCTCTTCTACCGGCTGTCGAGCTGGCTATGGCGGCACAAAATGTTTCTCGCCGGGCGATTTATTTCGCATATCGGCAAGGTCCTGACGGCAATTGAAATCCATCCCGGCGTCCAGATCGGCAAGCGTTTCGTGATCGATCACGGCACCGGCGTGGTGATTGGCGAAACCTCCATCATCGGCGACGACGTGACGCTGTACCAGGCGGTGACACTGGGTGGCATTTCGCCGTCCGAGAACTCGAGCAGCCAGGTCGGCGTCAAGCGCCACCCCACGTTGGCCGATGGCGTCATTGTCGGTTCCGGCGCCCAAGTGCTCGGCCCCATCACCGTCGGCGCAGGTGCCAGGGTCGGCGCCAACTCGGTGGTGACCAAGGAAGTCCCGCCGGGCGTGACGGCGGTCGGCATACCGGCCCAGGTGGTGCTGCCGAAGGACAAGCAAGAGGCTGGTAAGTTCCAGGCTTACGGCACGCCGACGGATGGATGCCCGGACCCGACGACACATGCCATCGAGAATCTCCGCTGTCAGATTTCCCTGCTTGCCAAACGTATCGAAGAGCTTGAGCACGAGAGTGATGAAGATTCCGCCAGCGGCGGGAATCAGGAAAAGACGAAGACCAAACAACCAGCAGCTTAGGTTGTCAATTACAGGACAATGCTTCCACCTCCCTTACGGGGTGGATCAGGATAGGAGGTGAACGTGAAACTTAGCACAAGAGGACGATACGCCGTCATGGCCATGGTCGATCTCGCCATTCAGTCGAAGGGCAGGCCGGTTGCATTGGCCGATGTCGCGGAACGTCAGGAGATTTCCCTGTCATATCTTGAGCAGCTTTTCGGCAAACTGCGCAGGAATGAATTGGTAAAGAGTGTCCGCGGTCCCGGTGGCGGATATATGCTCGCCCACAATGCTTCGGATACGCGGGTATCCGACATTATTCTCGCCGTCGATGAGCCGATGCAGACGACGCGCTGTACACCGGGCTCGCCGATGGGGTGCAGGACGGATAAAAGCCGCTGTCTGACCCACGATCTGTGGGCGGAACTGGGCAACCAGATTTACCTTTATCTCAGCTCCATATCGCTCGAGGACGTTGTCGAGAAGCGTGTACTGGGAACCAGCGGCGATCCCTACCAGCGGGATCAGTCCGACGCTTCCGCGTTTGCCGCCCAATAATCCGTACCCGGATTTAGGCAACACTGACGGCTGGGAATGGCGATGGACATGGAAAATTCCGTCTATCTAGATCACAACGCGACAACGGCGCTCAGGCCTTGCGCCGCTGATGCCATGCATGAGGCCATGGCGGCCGTCGGCAATCCGTCGTCGGTGCACCGGTTCGGCCGTGTCGCCCGGCGTTTGGTGGAGGATAGCCGCGAAGCCGTCGCCGCAATGGCCGGCGCCTTGCCCGCGGATGTGATCTTTACCAGCGGCGGCACCGAAGCCAACAACCTCTGTCTGCGGGGCGTTGGCCGGGACAGGATATTGGTGTCGGCCGTGGAGCATCCATCGGTCCTGCGGGCGTCTGAGAACGTCGTGGAAATACCCGTGGATGGCGACGGCGTGGTGGATTTGGCCGCGCTCGGTGGTCTGTTGTCCGAAGACAAAGCTCCGGCGCTGGTTTCGGTCATGATGGCCAACAATGAGACCGGTGTTATCCAGCCGATCGCGGAAGTCTCGGAGATTGCCCATTCGCATGGCGCTTTGGTGCATTGTGATGCCGTTCAGGCGGCGGGCAAAGTCACGCTCTCCATGTCCCAAACGGGCGTCGATCTGATGACCCTTTCGGCTCACAAGATTGGCGGACCGGTGGGGGTTGGCGCGGTGGTGACCGGTAGCGGCGTGTCCCTTGCCGCTATTAATCGCGGCGGCGGCCAGGAGCGCAGCGCCCGCGCCGGGACCGAGAACGTGGTTGGTATTACCGGGTTCGGCGCGGCTGCCGAAGCGGCGCACGGCCAAGCTGAGCGGTTCAGTGAAATCGCCGGTTGGCGCGACAGCCTGGAATCCAATCTCGCAGAAACAGCGCCCATTTGCATATTCGGGGACGGCGCGGCGCGGCTTGCCAATACGTCCTGCATGGCCATGCCTGGTGTCGACGCCGAAACCCAAGTCATGGCCTTCGATCTCGGCGGCATCGCGGTCAGTGCCGGTTCCGCCTGCTCGTCGGGAAAGGTCGAGCCGAGCCATGTCCTGAAGGCGATGGGTGTTGCTGAGGCGGAAGCCGAATGCGCCATCCGCGTCAGTCTCGGCTGGAACAGCCGGCACGCCGACGTGGATCGGTTTATCAAAGCCTGGCGCAAACTCTATGCCCGCCTCGGTCAGGATCAGAACCTGGCGGCGGCGGTTTGAGCGTGGATTGAAGCATGTGTGGAATGACGGCATCGGAAATACCTAAGATGGCTGGTAGCGACACCATCTATATGGATTATCAGGCGACGACTCCGACCGATCCGCGGGTCGTCGAGGCCATGCTGCCGTACTTTTCGGGCAAGTTCGGCAACCCGCATTCGCGCGACCATGCCTTCGGCTGGGAGGCCGAGGATGCCGTCGAACACGCACGCGGCCAAGTGGCGGCATTGCTCGGCGCTGATCCGCGCGAGATCATTTTTACTTCCGGTGCCACGGAATCAAACAATCTGGCACTCAAGGGGGCAGCGCATTTTCACGCCGAACGGAAGAACCGGGTCGTCACCACCACCATCGAGCACAAATGCGTGCTCGAAACGTGCAAGCGATTGCAGCGCGAGGGTTTTGACGTCGAATATCTGGATGTCGGGCCGGACGGTCTGCTGGACCTGGACGAGCTTCGCGCGGCGGTTAACGAACAGACGTCCGTGGTTTCGGTGATGGGCGTACACAACGAAATCGGTGTGATCCAGCCCTTGGCCGAGATCGGTGAAATCTGCAGCGACGCGGGCGCCTATTTCCACACCGATTGTGCCCAAGCGGTCGGTAAAATTCCCTTGGATGTGGAAGCCATGCACATCGACCTGTTGAGCCTGTCGGGCCATAAGGTCTACGGACCCATGGGGATCGGCGTGCTGTACGTACGCAGGCGGCCGCGCGTAAGGCTTGAGCCTATTTTCGATGGCGGTGGACAGGAGCGCGGCTTGCGCTCGGGAACTTTGCCGGCGCCGCTTTGTGTCGGTGTTGGTGAGGCTTGCGAGATCGCAGGTAAGGAAATGGCCGAAGAGGCCGAACGGCTCAGCGGACTTCGGAACAGGCTAATGGATGGATTGCGTAAGGCCATTCCCGATTTGCATCTGAACGGTGACGCGGAGCGGCGCATTCCGGGCAGCCTCAACGTCAGCTTTCCTGGTGTGCCCGCGCAAGACCTCATGGCCGGCCTGTCGGGCGTGGCGGTGTCCAGCGGATCCGCCTGCACGTCGGCGTCCGTGGAGCCGTCCTATGTGCTTCGCGCCTTGGGTTTGAGTGACGAGTTGGCCAATGCGTCGATCCGCATCGGCCTCGGCCGGTTTACGACGGAGGACGAAGTCGACCGCGCCGCCGATCTGATTGCCGGCGAGGTCCAGCGTCTTGCATCCGGTGGGCCGGTCGCATCTGCACCCGGGATAAGGATACCAGCCGAATGACAACAAGAGACCAGGAAAGGGTCCATTAGGATGACCTCAGCTCAGAGAACCGCCGCCCAGAGAACCGCTGATAAAGTCAGCGAGATCACGGACGATAGCTATAAGTACGGGTTCGTTACCGATATTGAATCGGAGACGGCGCCCAAAGGGCTAAACGAAGATATCATCCGCTTCATTTCGGCTAAGAAGAAGGAGCCGGAGTGGTTGCTTGAATGGCGCCTCAAGGCCTACCGGCACTGGCTGACCATGGATGAGCCGGAGTGGCAAAAGCCCAACTTCCCCAAAATCGACTATCAGGACGCCTATTACTATTCAGCGCCGAAAACCGTCGGCGACAAGCCGAAGAGCCTGGAAGAAGTCGATCCGGAGCTTTTGGCGACTTACGAGAAACTAGGTATCCCGCTGAAGGAGCAGGAGATGCTGGCCGGCGTCGCGGTTGACGCCGTATTCGACTCGGTCTCCGTGGCGACAACCTTCAAGGCCAAGTTGGAAGAGGTGGGCGTGATCTTCTGCCCAATTTCCGAAGCCCTGCAGAAGTGCCCGGACCTGGTGCAGAAATACATGGGCAGCGTGGTTCCTTATACGGACAACAAACACGCGACGCTCAATTCAGCTGTATTTACGGATGGCTCATTCGTCTACATCCCCAAGGGCGTTCGCTGCCCCATGGAACTGTCGACCTATTTCCGCATCAACGCGGAAAACACCGGCCAGTTTGAGCGCACCTTGATTATCGCCGACGAGGGCTCCTATGTGAGCTACCTGGAAGGCTGCACGGCGCCCATGCGCGACGAGCATCAACTGCACGCCGCCGTGGTCGAACTGATCGCCCTGGATGATGCCGAAATCAAGTACTCGACGGTGCAGAATTGGTATCCCGGCGATGCCGAAGGCCGCGGCGGCATCTACAACTTTGTCACCAAGCGCGGCGCCTGCCGGGGACGCAACTCGAAGATTTCTTGGACTCAGGTGGAGACTGGCTCGGCCATTACCTGGAAGTATCCCAGCTGCATCCTTCAAGGTGACAACTCAGTCGGCGAATTCTACTCCGTGGCCATTACCAACAATTACCAGCAGGCCGACACCGGTACCAAGATGATTCACTTGGGGAAAAACACCACGTCACGGATTATCTCCAAGGGCATTTCAGCCGGCCACGCCGACCAGACCTATCGCGGCTTGGTGCGGATGTCGCAGAAGGCAAAGGACGCGCGGAATTTCACCCAGTGTGACTCTCTATTGATCGGGGACAAGTGCGGCGCCCACACGGTTCCCTATATTGAAAGCAAGAATCAGAGCGCCATTGTCGAACATGAGGCAACCACATCCAAGATCAGTGACGATCAAATGTTTTACCTGCGTCAGCGCGGCCTGGATGCGGAAACCGCCGTGGCGCTGGTGGTCAACGGATTCTGCCGGGAAGTCCTACAACAGTTGCCCATGGAGTTTGCCGTTGAGGCACAGAAACTGGTCGGTATCAGCCTGGAAGGCAGCGTCGGTTAACGCGGTTGCCCGGGAAAACGAACAACAAAATGAAGGCTCAAGAGGAATATGCTCGAAATTAAGAACTTACATGCGATGGTCGATGGCACCGAAATCCTGAAAGGGATCGACCTGGTGGTCAAGGCCGGTGAGATTCACGCCATCATGGGCCCGAACGGGTCCGGCAAAAGTACGCTTTGCTATGCCATTTCGGGGCGCGAAGGCTACGAGATCACCGAAGGCGAAATCCTGTACAACGGTAAGGATCTTACGGCTATGGAGCCGGAAGAGCGCGCCGCCGAAGGCGTGTTCCTGGCTTTCCAGTATCCGGTCGAGATCCCCGGCGTCCCCAACTCCACCTTCCTCAAGGAAGCGCTCAACGCCGTGCGCCGCCACCGCGGCGAAAGCGAATTGGACGCTATGGACTTCGTCAAGATGGTCCGCGAAAAGACCAAGCAGTTGGGAATCTCGGATGACATGTTGAAGCGCGCTGTCAACGTCGGCTTCTCCGGCGGCGAGAAGAAGCGCAACGAAATCCTGCAAATGGCGGTTTTAGGTCCGACCCTGGCGGTGCTCGATGAAACCGACAGCGGCCTCGATATCGATGCCCTTAAGGTGGTCTCGGACGGAGTAAATGCGCTGCGTTCGCCGGATCGCGCCACCCTTGTCATCACCCACTATCAACGCCTGCTCGAGCATATCGTCCCCGATTTCGTGCATGTCCTGGCCAAGGGCCGAATTCAGCGCTCGGGAGGCAAGGAACTGGCCTTGGAACTGGAAGAGAAAGGCTACGCCGAGTTCGGCGAGGCCGCTGAGTAAGGTGAACGGATAACCAATATGCCGAAGCAACCGACTACCATTCATTCTTTTCCTGAGCAATTCGCTGAGGCCAGCGCCGGGTTGATCGGCAGTGGCTTGGCTTGGCTGGATGAGAGACGTCAAACGGGGATTGCACAATTTAATGATTTAGGGCTGCCCACGACCAAGCTTGAAGCCTGGAAATATACCCACCTTCGGTCTCTCGACGAGGCCAAATTCCGGTCCGCCCGGGCCGAAGATGCGGATGCCACGGTCGATTTGATTCCGTCGTTGTTGCCCGCGGGTCCGGTTCGGCCCCGGTTGGTCTTTGTTAACGGGTTCCTCCGGCGGGATTTGTCGGCCGCTGACGGGTTGCCCGAGGGCGTCCACGTCGAATGCATGGCCGAGGCCTTGGAGCGCGATCCTGACTGGGTTGCGCAACACATCGGGGCGGCGATCGAGGCGGAAGACAACGCGCTACTGGCCTTGAACACGGCATTGATGGATAGCGGCGTGATCATTCGGGTCGGCGCCGGCGTTGCCGTCGAGCAACCCATTGAGTTGGTCTTCATGACAGGCCTCACGGAGTCACCGGTCGCCTATCACCCACGAAACTTGATCGTCATGGAGGAAGGAAGCGAGGCGACACTGATCAACCATTATGCAGGTGCCGGCACGGGAGCATATTTCACCAATACAGCGACCGAGATTACCATTGAGGACGGTGCGACTTTGCACCATTACCGTATCCAGGAAGAAAACAGGGACGCCACCCATATCGCCGGCGAACACGTGCGAATTGCCCGAGACGCAACATATGACAGCTTCGGCCTGGCTGTTGGCGGGCGCATGTCGCGCACGGAAGTATTCGCGCGTCTCGAAGGGGAGGGCGGCCACTGCCGGCTCAGCGGCGCCTATATGATGCGCGGGCGCGAGCATTGCGATAACACCACGCTGATAGAGCACTTGGTTCCCAACACCAGCTGCCGGGAAGTCTTCATGGGCGTGTTGAATGATGAGGCCCGGGCCGTATTCCAGGGGCGAATTGTCGTCCATCCAGATGCGCAAGGCACCGACGGCCATCAACTTTCAAGGGCGTTGCTGCTGTCCGATGGGGCTGAGATGGATACCAAGCCCGAATTGGAAATCTACGCCGACGACGTCAAGTGCTCTCACGGCGCGACGACCGGCCAACTGGACGAAACTTCACTGTTTTATCTGCGCTCGCGTGGTATTCCCGAAGCCTTGGCAAGAAACCTTTTGGTTCAGTCGTTCCTTGGTGAAGCTCTTTCGGAGATTGCCAGGGACGACGTGCGGGACGCCATGATGGACAAGATCATCCATTGGCTGCCGGCCCATTGTTTCCTGTCCGGCGAATGGAGAGACGCATCATGAGTGCCGGCGAATCAAACGTTGTTGAGATCGGCCGGGGTGACAACTCCGTCGCCGCTTTCGATGTCGAGCGGGTGCGCGCTGATTTCCCGATCTTGGAGCAAACGATTTACGACCGGCCGTTGGTATATCTCGACAACGGCGCCAGCGCCCAGAAGCCGCGGCAGGTTATTGACGCAATGACGGAGGCCCTGGAGACGTACTATGCCAATGTCCACCGTGGCGTTCATGCGTTGAGCCAACGCTCGACTGATGCCTACGAGGCTGGACGTGAGAAAGTCGCCCGGTTCCTGAATGCGGCCAGCGTCAATGAGATCATCTTCACCCGTAATGCCACCGAAGGGATCAATCTGGTCGCGTCGTCGTATGGCAGGGAATTCCTCCAGGCCGGAGATGAAATCGTCATTTCCCATATGGAGCACCACGCAAACATTGTTCCCTGGCAACTCCTACGCGACCAACTTGGCATCGTTTTGCGCGTCGTTCCCATAGACGACGACGGCAATCTGTTGTTCGAGGAATATGAGAAAATGCTGGGCGAGCGCACCAAACTGGTCGCCATGACCCATATTTCCAACGCCCTCGGCACCATCGTTCCCATCGCCGAAGTCATTCGCCTCGCTCATGAGCACGGCGCCAAGGTGTTGGTGGATGGCTGTCAGGCGATCCCGCACATGGCCGTGGATGTGCAGGCCCTGGATGCGGATTTCTATGTTTTCGCTCCGCACAAAGTCTATGGGCCAACGGGTATCGGCGTATTGTGGGGAAAGGAAGACATCCTCAATTCAATGCCTCCCTACCAGGGTGGCGGAGACATGATCGCGTCTGTCAGTTTTGACGAGACGACGTACCAGGACGCGCCCCACCGCTTTGAGGCGGGAACGCCACCCATTGTTGAGGCCATCGGTCTCGGTGCCGCCATCGATTATGTTTCCGGGATCGGGCTGGACAATATCGCAGCGCACGAAGAAGGCCTGCTCCACTACGCGACCGAGCGAATGTCGACGATTGAGGGCGTTAAGATTCTTGGCACGGCGCGAGAGAAAGCGGCGATTGTTTCATTCGTCATGGATGGTGTTCACTCCCACGATGTCGGAACCTTTGTTGATCGCGCCGGGGTGGCTGTCCGTGTCGGCCACCATTGCGCGCAGCCGGTGATGGACCGGTTTGGAATCGCCGCCACTGCCCGCGCGTCTTTTGGTCTGTACAACACTCCAGCCGAGGTTGACGCCTTAGTCGATGCATTGGTGCAGGTGAAGGAGTTCTTTGGCTGATGTTTGATGACTTGAGAGAACTCTATCAAGAGGTCATTTTGGATCATGGCCGAAACCCGCGAAATTTCCGCCACGCGGAGGAAGCGACCTGTTCGGCCCATGGCAACAATCCGATTTGCGGCGATATGTTGGTCGTCTATGTGCAACTGGATGACGATGGCGTTATCAAAGACGCGGCATTCCAGGGCCAAGGCTGTGCAATTTCCGTAGCCTCGGCCTCAATGATGACCGAAATCCTCAAAGGGAAGAAGACGGCCGAAGCGAGAGAATTATTCAAGACCTTCCATGATATGTGCACCCTGGACGACGTCGATGCCGCGGCCATCGAAAAATGCGATGCTGACGCAATCGAGCGGCTGCAGATGTTATCGGGAGTTAAAGAATTTCCGGTTCGCGTCAAATGCGCCACGCTCGCGTGGCACACCATGGATGCGGCCATTGGTGGAAATGAGGAAACGAGCACCGAATAGGAGGTGATAACGCCATGGACCCCTATGGTTCCCCATACGGAACGCCGGCGCCGGACGTTGGCGCCGATTTTAAAGCGAATTCGGGCTCGCCGCTCGAATCAGGTATTCCCGTTGCCGGCGAAGAACCGGTGGTCGCGGCGCTACGGACCGTTCACGATCCGGAAATCCCCGTTAATATTTATGATTTGGGATTGATTTACGGCTTCACCATTGCCGAGACCGGAAATGTCGATGTTGAGATGTCGTTGACGGCTCCGGGCTGTCCCGTCGCCGGCGAGTTGCCGGGATGGGTGGCTGACGCTGTTGCCGGCGTTGACGGTATCGGTGAGGTCGAGGTGAAACTGGTCTGGGACCCGCCTTGGACGCCGGACCTGATGTCCGAGGATGCCAAACTTGCCCTCGGTATGGAATAAGACTATCTAACCCTTACTGACAACATGACCGGATAAAAACGATGAACGTTCCGCAGATTCTGACGATTACCGATACCGCCGCCGACAGGGTCAAGACACTTGTCGGCAAAGGCGATTCAGAAGTCATTGGTCTTAGGGTCGCCGTCTCGACAAAGGGATGTTCGGGGCTTTCCTACGTTTTTGAGTACGCCACGGAGAAAAAAAAGCTGGAGGAAGAAGTCGCCGCCAAGGGCGTGCGCATATTCGTCGATCCGGCTGCGATCATGTTTATTATGGGCAGCGAGATGGATTTCGTCGAAGACCGCCTGCAAAGCGGCTTTGTGTTCTCCAACCCCAATGAGACCAGCCGGTGCGGTTGCGGCGAAAGTTTTTCAGTCTGACCCAACCATCTCGGACCAAAATAATATGTCCAGTGTCTATAGCATGACTTTCATCCAACCGGATGGAACGCCGGTTCGGGTGGAAGCGCCCGAGGGCATGAGCGTGCTTGAAATCGCCCATCGCAACAATTTCGATCTGGAAGGGGCTTGCGAAGGCGCCATGGCGTGCTCGACTTGCCACGTCATCGTTGACGCCGAATGGGCCGGTAAGCTCACAAAGCCATCTGAAGAAGAAGAGGATATGCTGGATTTGGCTGTCGGTTTGACCCGGACGTCACGGCTCGGCTGTCAAATAACCATGAACGAGGCGACGGATGGCCTTGTTGTCAGCATTCCCTCCGAGCATCGAAACCTGCTAGATGGCTAACACCCGATTGGGGATTGAAGGTGTCGGCTGACTATAGGGTCCGGGACTGTGGAAAAGTGATCGTCACTGTCGTTCCTTTACTCTCACCGCTTTGAATGGAGAGTTTTCCGCCGTGCAGTTCGATGAGAACTTTGGCGACGGAGAGGCCGAGCCCGGCACCCTTGGACTGATCCCCGGCATTGGCGCCACGGCGAAACAACTCCATAGCCGAGCGGTGTTAGCATTTGATTGGGGTCAAATAACCGGCGTTGGGTCTAAGACATTTATCCGCTGGACTTGTCCCAGCAGGGCAAATCCCTATATTCCGCTGATGAATTCGCTCGGAATTGATAAACCCGAGGCAGACACCCGCGTCGTCGTCGCCATGTCCGGCGGCGTTGACTCTTCGACGGTGGCGGCCTTGATGGTTGAGCAAGGTTATGAAGTCATTGGCATGACCTTGCAGCTCTATGACCACGGCGAGGCGATATCCCGCAAAGGCGCGTGTTGCGCCGGACAGGATATTCATGACGCCCGGCGGGTCGCCGATACACTGGGCTTCCCGCATTACGTCCTGGATTATGAAAGCCGGTTCCGCGATGCAGTGATGGAGGACTTTGCCGATTCCTACCTGCGCGGTGAAACACCAATTCCCTGTGTGCGGTGCAATCAAACCGTCAAGTTCAAGGACCTGCTAGCGACGGCTCAAGACCTGGAAGCCGATGCCTTGGTCACCGGTCACTATGTGCGTCGGGTTGAAGGTTCGGATGGCGCCGAATTGCACCGGGCGGCGGATACGGCCAAGGACCAGAGCTATTTTCTATTCGCCACGACACGCGACCAGCTTGATTTCCTCCGTTTCCCCCTGGGCGGCTTGGATAAGGCGGATACCCGCCGCCATGCAGAGCGGTTCGATCTGCCGGTGGCCGCGAAGCCGGAGAGCCAGGATATCTGTTTCGTTCCGAACGGCTCCTACGCCCGTGTTGTCGAGCGGCTGCGGCCCGGGGCTTGCGACGGCGGGGACATCGTTGATCTCCAGGGAAATCGGCTTGGCGAGCATGATGGCATCATCAATTTCACGGTCGGCCAGCGGCGCGGTATTGGCATTGCCGCCAATGATCCTCTCTACGTGATCCGCTTAGACCCGGCCCTCCGGCGCGTTGTCGTCGGGCCACGCTCGGCCCTAGGACGGGACCGTATCAAATTATCCGATGTCAATTGGCTGGGCGACGACGACATGCCCGACAGTGAACTCCCGGTGAAGGTAAAGATCCGGTCCGCGGCAACGCCGGTCTCAGCCGTCATCAGGGGCCTCCCGGGAGGTCGGGCCGAAGTCGAATTCGAACATCCCGAGGAGGGAGTCGCCGCGGGGCAGGCTTGCGTCTTCTATGACCGAGACAAGGTCCTGGGCGGCGGCTGGATCGAGCGCGATGAGACCGATCAGGTAAGCTAGGCTAGTCAGCGGCGATTTGGCCTTCCGGCGTCAAGTCTGGCGCCAGGTCCGCAAACTCACCCGTCCGCACCAGCGCTTCGCGGGCCCGCGCCGCTTCTTGTTGGCGCGCCCACATGTTGGCGTAAATACCATCCATTGCCAGCAGTTCAGTATGCTCGCCGCGCTCAACAACCCTACCCTGATCAAGCACCAGAATTTCATCCGCATCAATGATCGTGGACAGCCGGTGCGCGATGGTCAGGGTCGTATGATCGGTGGAAACTTCCTTGAGCGACGCCAAAATTTCCTGCTCGGTCTGACTGTCGAGGGCCGAAGTGGCCTCGTCAAATAGCAAAATATGCGGCCGCTTGAGGATGGTTCGGGCGATGGCGACTCGCTGCTTCTCGCCGCCTGAGAGCTTCAATCCCCGCTCACCGACGGTCGATTGGTAGCCGTCCGGCAGGTGCATGACAAAGTCGTGGATGCGTGCCAGCCGCGCCGCTTCCTCGACCTCCGATGGAGTCGCATCGGGACGGCCGTACAGGATGTTGTAGTAAATGGTGTCGTTAAACAGCACCGTATCTTGCGGGACCATGCCGATGGCCCGGCGCAACGAGTCCTGCGAAACGTCGCGAATGTCCTGGCCGTCAATGGTGATACGCCCGCCGGCGACGTCGTAAAAACGGAACAGCAGGCGCGACACTGTGGATTTTCCCGCTCCGCTGGGGCCGACCAGGGCCACCGTCCGTCCCGGCTCAACCGTGAACGAGATATCGTTGAGGATTGTGCGCCGGGGATCATAGCTGAACGAGACGCCGCTGAATTCAACCCGCCCGCCGCTCAAGGCTATCGCCGGTGCGCCGGGCTTGTCCTCGACCTCCGCTTCCTCATTCAGCAACTCGAACATGGTTTCCATATCCGTGAGCGACCGTTTGATCTCGCGGTAGACGAAGCCGAGAAAGGTGAGAGGTTGGAACACCTGGATCAGGTACGCGTTGACCAGCACGAAATCGCCGATGGTCATATTGCCGGCGACAACGCCGCTGCCGGCCATGACCATGGCGCCGGTCACGCCGACCGCGATAATCAAACCCTGGCCGATATTGAGGAGCGCCAGCGAGGTGCCGCTGTTGACGGCTGCATTCTCATAACCGCGAAGCGCCTGATCGAAACGCTGCGATTCATGGTCTTCGTTGCCGAAGTACTTGACCGTCTCGAAGTTGAGCAGGCTGTCGATGGCTTTGGTGTTGGCTTCGCTGTCGGCTTCGTTCATGGCGCGGCGGTATTTGAGGCGCCATTCGGTGATCAACAGTGTCCACAGGATATAAATGACCAGCGTTGCAAAGGTGACGAGGCCATAGGCGAACCCGTAAAACTTCCACAGGATGCCGCAGACCAGGAGTATCTCGATCACTGTCGGCAGGATGTTGAACAGCATGAACCGCAGAAGGAACTCAATGCCCTTGGTGCCGCGTTCCACGGCGCGGCTGATGCCGCCGGTCTTGCGGTTCATATGAAATCGCAAAGACAGTTGGTGCAGGTGCCGGAACGTCTTCAGGCCGGCACGTCGGATGGCCCGCTGCGCGACCCGGGCGAACACCGCGTCGCGTAACTCCCCGAAGGCGTGCGCCAGGACTCGGCACAGGCCGTAGCCGAGGAGCAGCGCAATGGGGACCGCAACGGCGGCCGAGGTTTCTCCGCCAAGCACGTCAACGGCGTGTTTGTAGAATATGGGGACCGCCACATTGGTCGCCTTGGCCGCGATCAGAAGCACAAGCGCCAACAGGACCCGCGCACGGATGCCCGCCTCTCCCGTGGGCCACAGATAGGGCAGCAGGGCGCGGACCGTGTTCAGATCGTTGCGGGGCCCCGGCCGGGCCGGGCCGGGCTCTCGGTCTCTCATGGGATTGGCGCTTTCGAGATTGGCGGTGACATTTTGGTTATATCCAGTATATAGACGCCTCGACGGCGATTGCACGGCCTGTCAGGGAAGTTTCAGGATTAAATGCGAGTTTGCCCCGCCGACCACGAAACCCGAGCCTGAGTTGAGATTTGTTTAAGCGATGAGTGGTTACGATTTCTCCAACCTGCGGATCATGATCTGTGACGACAGCCGTCAGATTCGCTCCCTGGTTAACACCTTTCTGCACGGTTTCGGCGTCAAGGACGTGCTTGAGGTCAAGGATGCCGAGCAGGCGCTCGCCGAAATGGCGCAATTCGATCCCGACCTGATCATCACCGATTGGAACATGGCCCAAACCAGCGGCCTTGAGTTCGTCAAGCGGGTACGCACATCCGATGAGTCCCACGATCCCTTCCTGCCGATCATTATGCTGACCGGATACACGGAAATTAACCGTGTCGAGATGGCCCGCGATTCAGGCATCTCCGCCTTCCTGGCCAAACCCGTCAGTGCCAATTCGCTGTACAAGCGGCTGATGGCGGTGGTCGACGATGAACGCAGTTTTATCCGCTCCAACGAGTTCTTCGGCCCCGACCGGCGCTCGGGCCGGCGTCAATCCTTTGGCGGTGATGACCGCCGCGAGCGCAACTGAACGGTTCCCGGAAATGGCTGATTACAACATGATCCCGGCGCCGCGGCGCCTGCAAGGCAAGGTTCCGAAATCCGGCGGCCCGACGCCGGAGCAGGCGATCCGCCAAGCCCTCGACCTGGCCGAAGACCTGATGGACGAGTACCAGGGCTGGGCCGTCGACGACCTGGACAAGCTATGGCGCGCCTTCCGCGATTGCGGCGATATCGGCGTCACCAAGGACGACGTCAACCGCATGTACCGCATCAGCCACGGCATCCGCGGCCACGGCGGCAGCTTTGGCTTCCCCCTGATTTCGTCGGCCGGCGACTCGCTGTGCAAATTCCTCGACGGCCGAAATACCCTGGGCAAGGGGGAACTGGAAGTCGTCAGCCTGCACATCCTGGTCATGAAGGCGATTTTCCGCCAGGACCTGAAGGGGCCCTGCGGCACCCTCGCCGACGACCTGCCGGAACTGCTGCTGGCGCTCAGAAACAAGATCGATCTTGCCGGCTGAGCCAAATCAGTAATGCGGCGGCGGCGCCTCCTCGTCTGTTTCGCCGGCCTCTCGATCGTCTTCCAGCCGCGCTACTCTCTCCGCCAACCGTTTCAGTTCGCCCTTGAGCGCGTCGATCACCTTCCACTGTTCGGCCACCATGTCGCTCAGGTCATGACTCGCCGCCTCCATGCCGGCCAAGGCGGATTCCAGGCTGACGTGGCGATCTTCATCCCCGCTCATGATTTGTTAACCCCTTTGCCCTACCAGGGAGGCTCGGCCCCAGCCAACTTGCCAGAAAGGCAATGTCATGATCGACAGAACCCTGCTGTGGCGCGTTTGCGTCCTGGTCGCCGTCCCGGCGCTGGTCTACCTGCTGCCCACGGCCATGTACCGCTACATTCCCGACGCCGCCGGCGACCTCCGCTACGAGGTCCGCATCAACCGTGTCACCGGCGAAGCCTGCATCCTCGTCGACCCGGGCAGTTTTCCGGCCGACCTGACGGAAGTCATTTGCTGAGGGTTTCGTTTCGTCTCCGACCATTCGGGCGCACTCCATTCCCTTATTCCCTCCGGGGGATGACCTCAGCTTACGCCCTGCCACAGGCAGGACGGTCTTCGGTCATTCCCACTCAATCGTTCCCGGCGGTTTTGAGGTGATGTCGTAGACCACCCGGTTGATGCCGCGCACTTCGTTGATGATGCGCGTCGCCGCCCGTCCCAAAAACGCGTGATCGAACGGATAGACGTCCGCCGTCATGCCGTCCGTCGAAGTCACGGCCCGGAGCGCGCAGACGCTGTCGTAGGTCCGGGCATCGCCCATGACGCCGACGGTCTGCACCGGCAGCAGCACCGCAAACGCCTGCCATATCTCGTTATAGAGACCGGCGTTTTTGATCTCATCCAGATAAATCGCGTCGGCTTGTCTGAGGATGTCGGCTTTCTCCCCCGTCACTTCGCCGGGGATGCGGATCGCCAGGCCGGGGCCGGGGAACGGATGGCGGCCGACGAACAGGTCCGGCAATCCCAGCGACACGCCGAGCAGCCGCACCTCGTCCTTGAACAACTCGCGCAGCGGCTCGACCAGCTCCATGTCCATGCGCTCGGGCAGGCCGCCGACGTTGTGGTGCGACTTGATGGTGACGCTCGGCCCGCCGGTGAACGAGACGCTCTCGATGACGTCCGGATAGAGCGTGCCTTGCGCTAAAAATTTCGCCCCGCCGACGGCTTTCGCCTCTTCCTCGAACACGTCGATGAACAGCCCGCCGATGGTCTTGCGCTTGACCTCCGGGTCCGTAACCCCGGCCAGCGCCCCTAAAAACATCTCCGACGCGTCGCGGTGGATCAGCGGAATGTTGTAGTGATCGCGGAACAGCCCGACCACCTGCTCGGCCTCGTCCAGTCGCATCAGCCCGTGATCGACGAACACGCAGGTCAGCTGCTCGCCGATCGCCTCGTGCAGCAGCACCGCGACGACGGACGAATCGACGCCGCCCGACAACCCGCAAATCACCCGGCCGTCGCCGACCTGGCCGCGGATTTTTGCGATCTGCTCGTCCTTGAAGGCGGCCATGGTCCAGTCGCCGCCGCAGCCGCAAATCGCGTGCGTGAAGTTGGCCAAAAGCTGCGCCCCGTCCGGCGTATGCACCACTTCCGGGTGGAACTGGACGCCGTAGAGGCGGCGCGCGTCGTCGGCGATAATGGCGTAGGGTGACGATTCCGACGTCGCCAGCACCCTGAACCCGTCCGGGATGGCGTCGATGCGGTCGCCGTGGCTCATCCACACCTGTTTGTGGTCGCCGGCTTTCCACAAGCCCTCGAACAGCGAACAATCCTCCACGACGTCGATCATGGCGCGGCCGAATTCCTGGTGGTCCGACGGGATCACCGTGCCGCCGGTCTGCGCCACCATGGTCATCTCGCCGTAGCAGATGCCCAAAACCGGCAGTCCCATGTCCCAGAGCGCGTCAGGTGCGCGCGGCGTCTCCGCCTCGGCCACCGAGGCCGGCCCGCCCGACAAAATCACGCCCTTCGGCGCGAACGACGAGACAAACGCCGCGTCCACCGCATTGAACGGATGAATTTCGCAATAGACCCCCGACTCGCGCACCCGGCGCGCAATCAATTGCGTCACCTGGGAGCCGAAATCAACGATCAGAATGCGGTCCGCGTGGAGGCTGTCAGTCATGGCGGACTCTTACGCGACGGCGCGGAAAGAAGCAAAAGGAAAGGGGGGGGGAGCATGCCGTCAGAAACTTATCAATACTTGCCCTCACAACCCAGTTCGGGAATTCTAAACTAATGACCACCCCCACCCCCTGGCCCGACCTCGTCTTTGCCCGCTTCCTGGATGCCGGGGTCACGCTGTTCGCCTATGTGCCTGACGCCGGCAACAAGCGGTTGATCGAGTTGGCCGAGGCGCGGGCGGCGTCGCGGGGCGATGTGCGCACAGTGTTGCTGTCGACGGAAGAGGAAGGCGTGGCGCTGGCGGCCGGGGCCGATCTCGTGGGCGGCCGGGCCGTTGTCTGCATGCAGTCGTCGGGCGTCGGCAATATCGCCAACTTTCTGAGTTTGGCCCGGGGGGCGCGCTTTCCGCTGCTGCTCATGGTCTCCATGCGCGGAAGTGCTTTGGAGCAAAACCCGTGGCAGAAACCCATGGGCGAGGCCGTGCCGGCCATCCTCGACGCCATGGGCGTGACGCGGTTTACCGTGGAGGGCAGCCAGGAGTTGGAGCCGGCGGCGGGCGAAGCCGTGGCCTGCTTTGAGGACGGCGGCGCGGCGGCGCTGGTGTTGTCGCAGGACTTCCTTGGCGTGAAGGAGTTTTAAGTGAGCATGGCGGGGCCATTGGACCGGACATGGTCAGATTGCAGATTGTTCCGCAATCCGCCGCGTCGCGGGCGAAAGCCTGCGTGGCGATTGAACGCAATAAAGGGCTCAAAGTGATGGCTACGGAGGAGATGAACCTGGATCGCATCGGCTTGCTCGAGCAATTGTTCCCGCGGCCTGACGAGGTTCTGTTCGTCAGCGGCCTGGCCGGGGCGGCGCGGGACGCGGCGGCGCTCACGGGCGACGGCGATAATCTCTTTACCATGGCCGGGACTATGGGCGCGGCGGTGTCCATGGGTCTCGGCGTGGCGCTGGCGGCGCCGGAGCGGCAGGTGGCGGTGATCACCGGCGACGGCGAATTGATGATGAATGTGGGCGCCCTGGCCACCGTGGCCAACCAGGCGCCGGAGAACCTCTCCATCGTCTGTCTGGATAATTCGCGCCACGGCGAGACCGGCGGCCAGTTGGGCCTGACGGCGGGGCTGACGAACCTGGCGGTCATGGCCGCCGGCGCCGGCATCGCCAACGTGGCGACGCTCAATGATCCGGGCGACATCGCCGAGGCGGCCGCGTTCTTGAACGAAGGCGTCGGGCCGCGCTTCCTGTGTTGCCGGGTCATGCCCGGGCCGCCGAGCTCTTATAAGCGCGACATGGACCTGGCCCGTTGCCGGTTGCGCTTCCGTGACGCTTATCTCGGCGGCTGACTCTTATCCGGGACTCAAGAATTTTAGGATTGATCGCGACAGGGCGATCAATCCGCGTTCAATCGCCACGCAGGTTTTCGCCCGCTCCGCGGCGGATTGCGGCCGTCGCCGCAATCACAGCTCGCCACGGCCGAGCTCTACCCCGTAGTCGGAAATCGGGCGCACGGTCTTGATCAGCCCCTGCGCCTTGAGGAATTCGGCGAACCGCGTGTAGCGCGCCGCATCGAGGGCGGCGGGGCGGAGCGCGAAGCGGCGCAGGGTATCGGCCCAGGCGCGGCGGTTGAGTTCGTCATCGAGATCCTTGTAGGCGCCGATGAACAGTTGCCACGCCTCGTCGGGGTGGTTGGTCAGGTACAAGGTGCCGCGTTCCAAGGCGCTGAGGAAGCGAGGCAGGCGCGGGTCATCGGTGGCGTCCTTCCTGGCCACCAGAATCAATTCGTCGTAGGCCGGAACGCCTTCTTCCTCGGGATAGAACGCGCGGCCCGGCTTGCCGATGATGTCCATCTGGTTGAGCTCGAAGTTGCGGAACGCCCCGATCACCGCGTCGACCTGGCCGGAGATGATCGACGGCGACAGCGAGAAGTTGACGTTGATCAGCGTCACGTCGCTCAGGCTCAGCCCGGCTTTCTCCAGCATCGCCGAGAGCAGCGCATCCTCGAAGCCGCCGACGGAATAGCCGATTTTTCGTCCCTTCAAATCCGCGACGCTCTTGATCGGGCCGTCGGCCAGCACCACTAGCGAGCTTAACGGCGTGGCGACCAGGGTGCCGACGCGGACCAGGGGCAGGCCGGCATCGACCTGCATGTGCAATTGCGGCTGGTAGGAGACGGCCAGTTCGGCCTTGCCGGCGGCGACCAGTTTCGGCGGATCATTGGGATCTGCGGGGGCGATCAGCTCGACATCGAGGCCGGCGTCTTCGAAATAGCCGCGCTCTTTGGCGACGATCAGCGGCGCGTGATCCGGGTTGACGAACCAATCCAACAGCACGGTCATCTTGTCCGCCGCCTGGGTTGGCGCGGCGGCGAGGAGGACGGCGACGCTAAGGATTTGGGCAAGGGTGGTAAATTTTAGGCGGGTCATCAAGCTGTCTCCGATTGCGTGTCAGTCATTTGCGGGAAGCGTCTCCGGTTGCCATGAGATGGTGCGCCGGACGGCGAAATCAACGGTGAAATAGAGCGTCACGGCCAAGACGGCCAAGGTGAGCAGGGCCGCGAACATGACATCGACCTGGATGCGGGCGTTGGCGTGCAGCATCAGATAGCCCAAACCGCCGCTGGCGCCGACCCATTCGCCGACGACGGCGCCGATCGGGGCGACGGCGGTGGCGACGCGCAGCCCCGAGCCGAGTGCGGGGAGCGCGGCGGGGATGCGGACATGGCGCAGGATGGCGGCGCGCGAGCCGTTCATGGTACGGGCGAGATCGATCCAGCCCGGCTCGGTGCGCGTGAGGCCGTCATGGAAGGCGGCGGTGACGGGAAAGAAGATGATCAGCGTCGCCATCGCCACCTTCGACGCCATGCCGTAGCCGAGCCACAAAACCAGCACCGGTGCCAGGGCGAACACCGGCACCGCCTGGCTGATCACCAGCACCGGCAGCAGCCAGCGCCGCGCCGGGCGGAAGTAGGCCATGGCCAACGCGCCCATGATGCCCAAGACGAAACCGAGGCCGAGGCCGAGCAATATTTCCGCCGCCGTGATCAAGCCGTGGCCGAGGAATAGGGCCGGCCGGGCGATCCAGGCGGCGGCGACGGCGGCCGGGCCGGGCAGGATGTAGGGCGGTGCGCCGCTCACGGTGACGACGGCCTGCCATAGCGCAATCAGCCCGGCGGCGATGATGAGGGGGCGCAGCAGGTTCATTTGACGACCTCGGCCAGGCCGGCCGCCTCGGCCAGGCCGGCCGCCTCGGTCAGGCGGGACAGCAGCTCACCCTGCAGTTCCAGGATATGGGCGTCGGTGACGCGGCGCGGCGGGTCGCCCTGGGGGGCGAGGGCGTCGTCCAGTTTGGCCGGGCGGCCCGACATCACGTGGATGGCGTCGCCGAGGCGCAGCGCTTCGAGCGGATCGTGGGTGACCAGCAAAACGGTACGGCCCTCGAGCATTTCCGCCGCCAAGTCCTGCAGGCGGACGCGGGTGATGGCGTCCAAAGCCGAGAACGGCTCGTCCATGAGCACGACCGGGCGATCCTCCAGCAGCGTGCGGGCCAGGGCGGCGCGCTGGCGCATGCCGCCGGAAAGCGTACGCGGAAAGGCATCGGCCTGATCCGACAGGCCGACGTCGGCGAGCAGCCCCAGCGCGCGGTCGCGGGTTTGGCCGGCGGCGGGCTCGCCGCGCAGTCGCCGGCCCAGGGTGACGTTGTCCAGGACCGTCAGCCAGGGGTAGAGCAGATCGTCCTGGGCCATGAAAGCGGCGCGGCCGGCGAGACCGGCGCCGTCGGAGCAGGTGACGCGGCCGGTGCTATCCGAATTTGCGCCCTCGAGGCCGAGGATCAGGCGCAGCAGCATCGATTTGCCGACGCCGCTGGGACCGAGCAGGCAGGTCCAGCGCCCGGCCGCCAGCTCAACCTGCAAGCCATCGAACAGCACCCGGTGGTCCCAGGCGACATGGGCGGCGCTGAGCCGGACGCCCAGAGGCGCGGCGGATGCGCCGGGTTCGGTGGTTTCAGGGTGCGGGTCGGCGGTCATGATCTCACGCGTCCCTTCGCCGGCATGATCCGGAGCAGGTTCTGGGTTTTGATTAGTAACAACGGTCTTCACCAATTTTGCGGCGAATGCCGTTCTATATAGATCAATAGGTTACAGGCAAAGTGGTGAAAATATAAAACCAAAATCGTCCGCTATGGGTCATAAGCAGATGTTCCGATATCTCACTCTAAATATCCGGTATCGGGGGTAAAGCGGACCCAAATAGCTACGTCGTGCAAAGTCCGTTAATAGCCAAAAGCGGACAAATGGCGACCATAAGTATCTAATGAAAATGAACGGGTGGAAAACTTCCTGCTGCCGTCGTGATTTCTTTATACTGCCCTCACCTACTGGAATTGTTGAGGCCCGGTATGGAATTTGAGCTTACCAAATTCCCACCTTCACTGAGGTCAGGAAGATACGGAGACTGTCATGGCAGAGACGAAAAAATCGACGAAGCACGATAAGAAACCGGCTGTTCCAAGTGAAATTCCCATCGAAATGTCGCCGCACTATCGGATCATCTATTCGGAGCGGACTTTCGCACGCGTCGACGGTGATCACATCGTCATCAGTTTCCTGTCACGGGACCGGCGTTACTCCGGCTCCAAGGTTGAGGAAACAGAGGGCGCGCAAGGTTACCGGCCCATGGGACCGGCCAATGAAACGGATATCGAAATCGAGGAAGTAACCATCCGGATGCCTATCATCCCAGCGCTCGGTCTGAGCGAGTTGATCGCGCTCTATATCAGGAACCTCGATACCGCACAGTTGGATGCACTAGGAATTTCCATTCAACCAGCCGAAGGTGCGAACTAGAATTTCCACGCGGCAGAGTCTGGGCGCTGTTTCGGCGGCAGTCTATCTTCGATTTCGTTGTTTCGCGAAGGCATTCATAGTAGTCTCGACTCATAATAATTCGCGGTTCTGCATGAGCCAAAATCGGTGGCCGCCAAATGCCGAACCGTTAGTGATCTTTGGGGGTTAGTTGAGTGCGAATTGAGTTGCCGAAGTTTTTTCGCCGACTCAATTGAATATCAGGGAAGTTTCCGGCGGCCGTCCATAGGGGGCCATTGGTGTGGTGCGGAACGTAGGCCGCGTTACAGATACACCTGACGGCAACACCGATTTGTTTCTTGAGCCAAGAAACGATGAGTTGGAGTTCGGTTCCGGACAATCCCCACAGCAGAATTTCTCCAGTTCAAATTCAATCTCTGAAGTCGAAACGATGTCGGGCGAGGACATTGTTATTCCCGGTGAACCCTGGTTCCTACAGGCCGAGTTCAGCCGTGAAGGCCAGGACCTGCGGCTGACTGGACCCGATGGCCAGGAATTAATTGTCCGAAGCTATTTCAGCACTGCCCACCCTCCCGACTTGATGACGGAAGCCGGTGGCGTGGTCCTGCAAGGGCACACCGTTGCCCGCCTCGCCGGTCCCTTGGCACCGGGCCAGTACGCCCAGGCCGCGCCGGGAACGGGCGCCGAAGCCATCGGCCGCGTTGAGACCCTCTCAGGCGAGGTTGAGATCGTTCATACGGATGGCACCCGTGTCACGGCTCAGCAAGGCGACCCAGTGTTCCAAGGCGACGTTCTAGAGACCGGCGGTGACGGCACCATCGGTATCGTGTTCGCCGACGAAAGCTCATTCTCATTGGCCGAGGACGGTCGGATGATTCTCGACGAGATGGTTTACGATCCAGGCGCCCAAGAAGGAGCCATGAGCGTCTCGCTAATCCAAGGTGCGTTCACCTTCGTCAGCGGCCAGATCGCCAAGACTGATCCCGCGGCGATGACGTTAACAACACCGACCGCGACCATCGGCATCCGAGGCACGGCCGGCGGCGGCAACGTTGATGGCGATGGTGTGACGACGGCCGCCGTCATGCCAGAATTCGATGGCGTCACCGGTGAGATGACCATCGGCAATGCGGTCGGCACGCAAACGATCAACCAGCCGGGTCAGGCCGTAAACATCGAAAGCGCCAACCAAGCACCCTCGCGTCCCTTCATCATGAGTCCCCAGCAAATGGGTCAAACCTTCGGCGGCGCCCTCGATGCATTGCCCAATGCCGCTAATACGATTCCCGCCGACGTGGTCGCCGGCGCCAATCAGGGTCAGGCCGAGCAGGAAGCCGCCCAAGCCGCCGCCGCTGATGCCGAGGTCGCCCAGGTTGAAGCCGAGGCTGAAGCTGCTGCCGCCGCCGAGGCTGAAGCCGCTGCCGAAGCCGAAGCCGCCGCCGCCGCCGAGGTCGAAGCCGCCGCTGCCGCCGAGGCTGAAGCCGCCGCCGTCGAGGCCGCCGCCGCCGAGGCCGCCGCCGCCGAGGCTGTCGCCGCCGCCGAAGCCGCCGCTGCAGCCGCGGCCGAAGCCCAGACCGCTGAAGAACAAGCCGCCGCCGAGGCCGCCGCCGCCGAAGCGCAAG